>JAABUH010000020.1_pt1 | contig 209485 bp, 285 predicted proteins | sample 5559121 | NCBI WGS metagenome assembly JAABUH01 (sample SAMN10711871, study PRJNA513364) | rock metagenome | isolation source: Antarctica rocks | place: Antarctica: Victoria Land, Battleship Promontory nord | collected 2015-12-28
CAATTTAGGTAATCCTTAACCCTTCAAGCAAAAGGTAGCAATGACGAGGAGCTTGACTGATGCTCCCAATCCCGGTTATATAGGCGCCCCAATGTGAGGTAACTGTACCAACGATAATGACGAGGAGCTTGACTATGCGACAACCGCGTTCGTCGCCTCCCTCAAGGCGAGCTTCGAGGACCCGGAGGAGAAAGGAACGGCTCGTCGAAAGCTCAGGAACCTCCGCCAGACCGGAATGGCGTCTGAGTATTTCGCAAGGTTCAGAGAGCTTATCGTGGGTGGACCAAGAACCAATAGTCGACAAAGCTATTGACGGGCTGTCGTCGACTATGAAGGACGACGTTCCTTTCTCGTCCGGGTCCTCGAAGCTCGCCTTGAGGTAGGCGACGAACGCGGTTGTCGACTCCATATCAGGTGAACGAGTCGAACTCGATAGGAGGGGTCGGACGGCATCAAGAGCTATTCCTCGTAAATAACTCGTAAGTACAGTACCTTGCTGTCCTCTGTAGGGAATCTTGACGCCTGAAGCCTGAACACCAACTCGCACTCCATAAGGAATCCGTTCAGCCTATCCGGGAGTACACCATCGAAGGTATCCGGATCCTTTGCTCTTGGGTCCTTGAAAATCGACGACAGAGTCAACGAGGCACGATTCTGAATGGCCTGATTGGTCGGCATCATAGACATAAGATCCATCATTCTTTGCTGCATCTGTTGCTGGAAAATGATGGGCATAAGCTGCGGTGGGGGGGTAGGAGAGTGAGGATCGAGGTCGGAGTGCGACGAGGGTGGACGATTAGGTAGTGGACGATGAGATACCTGCGGCTCAGCAGAACCCTCCATTTCATCTGGTTGGTGACCAGCACCAACCCGACTTTGAGAACGAAGATCGTAAGACATCCTTGCAATTGAGAAATCGGTAATTGTTGATCCTCGATACTGGACCGGGGCCCGTTCGCTCAACTACTCGGATGATGAATCGACGATTGAGACGCGACTCGACTACTGGGACCGATTCGATACTACCGCCTAAAGGGACAGTTGTCGCTTTAGGCGCGATCGAAGAACGAAGGAGACTCGTATGCGACGACTAAGTGGTTTGTTAGACAAAAGACGTCAATCGAGGATCACAAGGGATCCTTCTATGAGCGTGTGGCTACCTATATATCCATGCTAATTTTGACCTTTGGAGACTCTATTCTCCTCGGGAAAGGTGGATTGATCAGCTGTGGATTGATCAGAAAGGTTGATCAATCCTCGACCGACAGCGACGGCGCTGGTTTCGGCGGTGTCCATGATGACGTTGTCGTTCGTGAGACGTGTTTCTAGAGTGTACAACTTTAATCTGTAAAGCTGAGCTTTATAATAGTCGGAGTTTAACCACATCGCATGATGCGAATGAACGGGTTGAGTGAGACGTCGCGTGTTAGGCACGTGATAAGGCGTGGGAGTGACGAGACATAGGCCTAGCTTTTGACAGATTGCCATTCTATGCGCTCCTAAGTAGTTGACGGGTTCTTACGAGCTCATACCAGCTCGATCAAGCTGCATATCTCTCAGCCTTATCTGGGGCAGATGCTTGTCTCCCCTTCGCGTATTCACAGTAATCTGGTGGACTTGACGTTGAAATCGGACGATCTTCACACCGCATTGCTCATTCTCCCTCAAGGCCAGTTGATCAGTTTGGCTTCGACCTTCGGCGTTCGCACATCCGACCAGGGGGAAGGCAGCCCAAAAGATAGGGAGGAGGAAGGGCTCTGGCTCGATGGACCAGAGAGACTGAGATTGCTTCTCGGCCTCGCATCACAGTGGGAAGAAGATGAATCACCCCGCGTCGAATGTGAGGTAAGCTCGCCCTTCCGGTGGAAAGCGGGCTGCACTTAACCTGGACATACAGCTCGGTCGCCTCTTCCTACGTCCCATGAAGCTCCCACCCAGTGAAATTCCACCTACATCCACCGCCGTCCCTTCTACCCGCCCACCCAATATCCAGTCGTTCATTTTGGTTCTGAATGGGACCTCTGAGACATCATGGAATGAACTCAAAGCGAAAGTAAGCGATCAGACCATCTGCTTCCTAATCTATCGACAGGCAGACCGGTTCACACAGCAGTGGGCGCAATGACCAAAGGACGGAGGACCATTAGAGACCGCCTTCAACCAAGCGAGACGAATCAATAGTCTTGAATCATCATGTACATTATGCCATTTCTTCAACTCGAAAAGTCACTGACACACTCCCATCCCCGTCCCACTCCCTCCTTCCAGAGGCTGACTTTCCCGTCCCCGCAACTGACTGCAAGGATATTTCCCGCTAACGACCAACTGACTCGCCAAACGGCGTCAGGGAATTGAAGATCTTTTGAGCTGGGAGCATTGGGGAGCAGGGCGGTTGAAGTCCAGGGTGAGGCTGGGGATGGTCGATTATGTATGAGGACCGTGCGATCCTAAGGAGATTCTTTAGGTCATAGGGACTATCAAAGGGTCTGCAAAACCTCACCTGGGAAGCAGAAGCGACGTACATGCCCGGAAGTCCGATATTGGGAGCCCAAGCCACATCTCGGACCCAATCCTCATGCGCTTTGATGACCTCATCCTCTGCCCACTTCTTCCCTTCTTCGTCAAAACTCCAGATGCGGATCAGGTTGTCCGAACCGGCAGACACGAACCGCTTCTGCATGATGAGCTGTGCAGTAGAGGATGAGGATTTGCTCGGATTGGAAGGATTCGAGGTAGTTGACAAAACGGATGGCGCCCAACTGACGGCATTCGCTCCCGTTCCATGAGCAGGAAATATCGATGCGTCTGTTGAACCGTCGTCTGCAAACGAATGAGCCACGCTTCGATTTGCGATGCAAGGTTTAGCCTACTCTGGAAGCTCAACACCGATATTTTACCATCGCTGGACGCGCAAGCAAGCATCGGTCCAATATCGTAAGGCGCCCAAGCTATCGAATTGACTGCGAGGTATAAGCATCGAAGAGTTGATTCTACTCACCACTGGCAGTATGTAGGGTATGCTCCTTGATCCGTTCCCAGCCGTCTTGCAGCTCCCCTCCACTACCTTTCCCCTGTCCTGGTCCGACCTCCTTCCATATGAAGACCCGTCCATCATAAGAACATGAAGCAAGAAGGGAGCCAAAAGACGGATGCGCCCATGCAAGCTGCCAGACTGGTGCGGTGTGACTACAACAGTTAAGCTCCGTAGAAGGGCGCCATTACCCACCCTTTCAATATCGCTGGTTCGCCCTTCGCTTCGCCTTTCACCACGTTGAAGATACGTATCGTTTTATCGGAAGAGCATGTAGCGAGTCGCTTGCCGTAATAATCAAGTTGAGCGTCATGCTGAACCAGATTCAGCGAGATAGTAGAAAGCAGAAGGGAAGGAAAGCACGATCATATCTTCGTGCTGTGTCTCGACAGGCATAGGTTGCGCTACTTGAGCTGTCTGAGATGGAGTCAGCAATCAGCCTCATAGCGAAGAACCTCACCATCGCGACAGCGTCAATCGAAAGATGGAGAGAGTGACACTTTGACACTTTGAGCTCGCTATTATAGAGATTTCCGTATCTAGTACTGCTTCACAACGTCGAGAGGGGTTTGATTACGTAATGAGGATTGAAGAGACGCCTCCACCTCAACGCGTGAGGCCCGTAACGGGGTGGTGGAATATGACGATCCCTGCATATCGCCAAACCTCATTGTGTTACAGGGCAACAGGATGCTTGCCGTCCCAGACATCCTAGAGACTCTAGTAGCTGAGTACGAGGGAGATGAAAGTGAGTGACTTCAGTTACAAAGATCGAGTGCAGCTGAAAATCCACCGAAGACACCATCCCCAACTTGAAGACATACGAACAGCACATTCTCGCCAGCTTGAAGGACCCATCCACGGTACATGTAGATCGCCATCGACCTGCTTCATCTACTGACACTGAGACGACCGCAGATACCTCGTTATTCACGACAATCTCCCTCACTCTCCCTCGTCTCCTTCCGATGCATGCTGCAAGATACCGGCTATCCGATGGAGGTGTACCTTCCGGGAAATCGTGATCAGGACTGGGATCGGGCGATGGACAGGTCACACCTGAAAGAGAGATGGATGGGATGGGGTGTCGAGTGAGCTGGTAGCGATGTTGATACCGGTCGAAGGAGAGCTGACTTTTGTGTCTAGGATTCCGGGTGAGCAATCCTGGGTCTCGCAGGCCGAAGCAAGCTTGCCGAATGCAACGCTCGGCTTGACGGTGGAGGCCACAACGTCGAACCTTCCGTCGATTGTACACCCGCTACCCGAAAGAAGAGGAGACAACCTGGGAGCTCTGATCAAAGTTTGTCTGTTCGATTCAGCTTCATCATCGTATCGAGCTGACCAGGTATTTAGGTATACGACGACGTTTCGTACAGAAATGCGTCGACCCACACTTTCACCGGTATCCTATCGTCGTCTCCGCTTCCGCATGGAGATCAAGAAGATACCTGCATGGTGCCGACAATACACGTCCTTTCTCCGCCTACGACCGCTTATCCCATTGCCAAGCCAGCACCCCTCAATTCTAGTGATACTGTTTGCGATGTCCGCGTTACGCTTATCCAGTACCTTTCCACGGCATTCGAACCAGCCGACTTGGTGGCCGCAGAGTACCTCTTACTCCTCCTCCTTTCGGCACCAACCGCTCGCCCTCCCTTACTCCCGCCGATTGGCACCCTGACCGTCAACTTTCTACGGCCCGCTTCCTCCGCCTTGACGTCAAACTTCAGCTCCGTGGTGTCATCCATCACACACCTAGTAGTCCCTCTGCCCCTCTCCATCTCACTCCTTCACAACGTGAGTTTTTCGCCGCGCTCGGGCGACTCGTCATCTCTCGACGCAGGTCTACTCCAACTTGGTGCGGGAACGGTCCTCATCGTGGAGGAGGACGAGATGGGAAATGGAGGCCAACTGAACGAAAAGGCGACAAAGAACCTCCAAGCCTTAGTCGACTGTACATCCCAGCAGACTGTGCGCTACGAATACCCGTACATGGATGATCTGAAGATGGCATGCCATGTGAGAGTGGCGGTATTGAGTGAAGGGAAGAGCTTGCTACCCGTGAGCCATCAGCTTAGCATACTCCCACGCTCAAGGATTTCACTGCAGGTCGATGTGCAGATACCTCTCTCCAGTGCAGGTGGTAGCAGGGATCCCCAGCAAGCTCCGACCATCGCTCAACTCGCTGGATTCCGATCATACATGGCGGATCACTCAGCATCAGAGCATATGGCTAAATTCGTCATACCCGACGAAGTGGCGGAAAGCATCCAGAATGACTTCGTCAGGCGAAGACAAGCGGCCTCGATGAATGGCCATTCCGGGACAAAGGATGCGCCCTCTGGGATCGAGAAAGAGGAGGAGAAGCTAAAGCGTAATATGAGAGTCGCTCGGTGAGTGTCACGACGATCACGGAGGCTCCTGCTCACGGAGTACCAACAGGCTTCTCGCAATATCGCTCCCGGAGGCGCGACTGACAATGCGAGTATGGGAAAGAACGGTTGAGCTGGAGCAGGAAGTCGATGCTCGTCTGAGAAAAAGAGAGGAGGCACAGGAAGAGGCAAAGCTCGCCGAGCCCGGTGTGGGATGACTCAGAACAAATGCATCATTAGGCATCTATGAGGTTCTCTGACTTCTCCGGAGCCGCTTTCGCTTCCGCTTGCCGCGGGGATTTGCGAGAGTAGAACTCTGTGAGGATCTGCGCGTTTTAGTCTGGTACTTACTCATGATATACCTTTGGGTTGATTCGATTCAGGGACTCTTTGGGGAAGATGCGGAGAAGCTCCCACGCGATATCTAACGACTCAAAGATTGAACGAGCTTCGTATGATCCTGCACATGATGAGCTGGGTCTTCTGCTTATGCTCACCTTGCCCGACAAACTCCTTTTCAAAGCGATCCAAGAACTCGAGAGCCAGCTTATCGTCCGCTGATAGCGCCTCTTCACCCACGACAGCCTTCATCGAAGCCGCATCTTTCCCAACCGCATATTTGGCGTACTGACAGGTCAACTATGCCAATTACATCACTGACCAGTTGATTGGACACATCGCCGTGGTCCTTTCTTGTAAGCTTTTCGCCGATTGCACTTTTCATGAGGCGAGACAGTGAGGGGAGGACATTGATGGGCGGGTATATTTGACGATTGTGCAGCTGCCGGTCTACGAAAATTTGTCCTTCTATAACTGGGTCAGACATGCTGGATTCAACATCCGGTACGCACCTGTGATATAACCAGTCAAATCTGTGATGGTCAGCTTGTTTGGTGCCGTTCATGGTAAGTTACGTACCGGGGATTGGGTGCGTGATATCTTTGCACTGCGATCAGCGAATCTGCGGTATTTTACCATACAGTACGGACCGTCATTTGGCATTGTCAGGATGGGAACCTGTGTGATTGAACCATTCCGGCCTTCCACTCGACCAGCTCGCTCATAAAGGGTCGCGAGATCCGTGTACAGATACCCCGGGTATCCTCGACGACCGGGAACTTCTTCTCGGGCTGCGGATACCTGAACGTTAGTCAGATCTTCTTGGAATGCCTACTTCTCTCAATGCATCGGCGTAACTGAGCGGCATCAGCTCGATCTAAATCGAGAACAGTATGCTGACCTGGACATATCCGTCATGACAACCAGTACATGCTTTTCGAGCTGATAGGCAAAGTATTCTGCGGTGGTGAGAGCGAGACGAGGAGTGATGATACGTTCGATTCTGATGTCCTTAGCAGGTCTTGAATGGAGCTACCCACGTTGGATCTGAGGCCAGATTGACGAAGAGGGTACTGTTGCTGATACTGCCGCTTTCTTCAAAGTCCTGCTTGAAGAACCTCGCCGTCTCCATATTGACACCCATGGCAGCGAAGACGATGGAGAAGTTGTCTTCGTGACCGTCGTGTACGCCCTTGGTAGCTCCGGGCCTCTTGACGAGACCTGCCTGACGGCAGATTTGGGCGGCGATCTAGGAATGATTAGGCAGTGCATCGGTAGCTCAACGTAGGATACCGACCTCATTGTGGGGCAGACCTATGAACCATCAGGATGATCCGGTAGGTGAAGATGGACCTACCAGCTGCACTGAAGATGGGGATCTTCTGGCCACGAGCAATAGAGTTCTGGGCACATAAGCTGTGCGTATACGCAAGTCCACTCACCATCGTGTCGATCGTTGAAATACCCGTTTGGATCATCTCTTCAGGGTAGATACGAGAGTATGGATTGATGGGAGATCCTGAAGATGAGTCTTCATATTCGCTTCATCACTCACCATTGATGTCCAGGTAGTCTTCAGCCCATACCTTTGGACCGTTGTCTATAGGGTTCCCACTACCGTTGAACACACGACCAAGCATGTCCTCAGAGACGGCGAGCTTCATAGAAGACCCAGAGAACGCGATCCGAGTGGCCGAGGTATCAACACCGGAAGTCCCCTCAAAAACCTGGGTGATGTAAGCTTGATTCCAGCACCAATGGTTGAACCGACCTGTACCACAGCCTTCTTCCCGCTAATCTCGAGCACCTGACCTCCACGAATGGTCCCGTCGGGAAGAGTGAGCTGAACAATCTCATTGTAGGATGGGAACTACGTCTAGTTAGCCAGAAGCTTCTGATGTAGCAGGCAGACTTACCGAGACGTTGTCGAGAACAACCAGCGGCCTGTGTCGGTAAGTAACAGGGCGCCAGGGGTTACGACTCACCCATTCACTGCCGCAACGGTCCGATAATCTACAGCACATCATTACGAATCGACGTCCTCTGATAGCAGGCCAAGCTCACCCATCCTTGGGTTGACCCCATATTCACTGATCGCAGCCGTCTGAGAGCTCTCAGTAGTAAACTCGGCCTGTTAGACGATGACTTACAGCATTGATCTGCGCGAGCTCCTTGTCGTTCATGCGAGCGTCCGTCATGTTGATGGGGACACTTCAGCTTTAAATCCGTCTGCAAGTCCAGGTAAGAGCTGGGAGATAGCTGGATGAAAGGAGATCGACCTTTGAGCCAGGAACGAGGTTTTCGGAAGCGAGATTATCATGCCAAGACAAGTCATCAATATTGTTGTTGCTTGAGTCCTCATTTGGTAAGCAGTGAACAACATCTCCCGGCTACTCTCGCACCTCCGAGATGTCGACGGCTTTCTCGACCTCTTCGTCGACAGGACAGTCCGTTAAATCGTCGAGGCAGTCACCGGAAAATTACGAGCCATTCTCGGCAGAATCAGAAGCAGGTCCTTCAAGGTCTCAGTCTCTCTCCTCTCGTCGATCATCCTGTTCTTCGGTCCAGTCGAGGAAAGGCAAAGAGCGAGCAGGACAAGTTGTGGAAGAGATTACAGCCGTCATTTCAAGGCCTCGACCGACAGAGGATCATAGCATATCTCCTTCCCCAAATGGCGAGGAGAACGGCAGCTCGGACGGCAGCGAAGAGGAAGACGAGGAGCCGTGAGTAGATGGGTCGTCATGCCGCACCGGCTCATGACCTGTATCAGAGCTCTCAAGTACAGTCGTTTGAAAGGTCGAATACCGGAGGTCTTGGCGAAGGATTCAGCGTCGACCATCGAGGTGTCCCCGAGAGTTTTGGTCAGCTTGGTTTCGCTTGCCGGGAAGGAGCTGATGCGTGCAGGCTCTCGGGACGGATAATGGTATGGTCCACCTTCTGACCTACGAAGGATCCAAGGTGAACTCGTTCCGTCCCCATACCGCTAGCGTCACTTGTCTGAGGCTGGACGAGGACAACGAGTTTGTGGGAACTGCAAGCTTTGACGGTTTGTTCCTGAATAGTGAGGTCCGCTGAGAGTAGTTTAGGTCGTGTCGTCATTCATTCCCTCACCAGCACCGAGTCGTACACCTTTGACTACAAACGACCGATGAAAGCGATCGCGTTGGAGCCTGGATTCTCAAAGAAAACGACGAGAGCCTTCGTGTGCGGAGGCCTGGCAGGGAATCTCATCTTACAAGAGAGAGGCTGGTTGGGCTACAAGGAGCAAGTTCTGCATTCAGGTGAAGGTCCCATCTGGGCCATCGAGTGGAGGGGATCCCTCATTGCTTGGGCGAACGATCTTGTAGGTTCAAACGAGCAAAGCGGTGCTCATAAACTTAGGGAGTGAAACTGTACGACACCACCAGCGGCCAACGGATAGGTTACATAGATCGAGGGGCCAATGCACCGCGTCCGGAACTGTTCAAGTGCTCTCTCCTTTGGAAGGATGATCATACCCTCATCATCGGTTGGGCGGATCATATCAAGGTCGTTCGGGTACGTTTTCGCTCTCGCTCGCAAACGACTGGCGGTCTTCCACCTTTGACGGTGGAAATGACGGCCATATACCAAGTCGACTGTATGATATCCGGTATCGCGCAATATCAATCATCCTACGTCGTCCTAGCATATATACCCCCAGACACGTATGACAACGAAGCAACGGACGATCCGAAAGAACAACGACGAAAAGCTGCCAACCGACCAGAACTACGTCTCATCGAACGCGGCGAGGAAGTGACGGCGGATGCTCTCAGCTTGGCCAACTTCCACTTGTACGGTTGTAACGATTACGCCTTGTTAAGATCTCAGCGGCCAGGCGAGGTTTTATTTTTTGTCGTCAGCCCCGCGGATGTTGTCGTCGTTCGACCGAGGGATCAAGCGGATCATATCGAATGGCTCGTGGACCGCGAGCGATTCGAGGAGGCTCTCGCAGCTGCAGACGAACTGGAGAAGCAACATGGCAGTGCGCTCGATGTGAAGGCGATCGGGTTAAAGTACATGCAGCATCTCACGGACCAAGGTGAGTGAAGGGTGTCAACGATGCTGAGGAATGAGGCAACTTTGGGCGTGCCGCTTCGCTTGCCCCAAGGGTTTTGGCCCGAGATGCCGCCCTGTGGGAGAAATGGATTTACGCCTTTGCACAGCATCATGAACTACCAGTATGTCCAGTACGCCTTTGGATCTAGGCTGATGCAGACCAAGGCGGTTATTCCCTTCATACCGACACATGATCCCCAGCTTGGGAGACCAGTCTACGAAATGGTCTTTGGCCATCTTGTGATGAAAGACAAATCGGTGGGTCAGACGAACATGTCGCGACTGACGGCTAGGCTTTATTGAACACCATCACATCGTGGCCTACCGATATCTACGATGTTGGTACGGTGATGGGTGCCGTGCAAGGCGAGCTGGATGCTACCAAAGATGATCCGGTCTTGCTCGAGTGTATGGGCCAGCTGTAAGTGCCATGACAGTGAAAGGATCTGACCTACCAGCTATCTGGTCAATCGGCAACCGGCCAAAGCGCTGCCATACTTTCTTCGTCTTCGCAAATCAAATGTCTTCGACCTGATCAGGGAGCACAATCTTTTCAGTGCGATCCAAGACCAAACACTGCTCCTCGTGGAATTTGATCGTGCACAGTCGGACCGCGAAGGTGGGGAGACGCATGGTGCAGCGATCAAGCTCCTCGTCGATCATACCTATTCCATTCCCGTGAGTAAAGGTTGAAGGTCTTGCGGCTGATTTTCGACAGATCGACCGAGTGGTAAAGCAGCTCGAAGCGCGACCTGAATACCTCTACATGTATCTGGACGCCTTGTTTGAGAAGGATCCACAGATCTGTTTGCCGTACAGTGACCGGATGGTGGGTTCTTCGAGTATCGTGCGCTGATCAAGCAGGTCGAGCTTTACGCCACGTATGACCCAGATCGACTCATTTCATTCTTGCGGGCTAGCAATTTCTACGACATCGAAACAGTAAGGAGCTTTCGCTTTCAGTGCTGACTTCAGGCCTATCGCATCTGCAAGGAACGCGACTACGTGCCAGAGATGGTTTTCCTTCTTGGCCGAATGGGTAACAATAAGCAGGCGCTCATGCTCATCATCGAGAGGTTGGGCGACGTGCAGAGGGTGAGTACTGAAACGGAGCTCAGCTCAATTAGTAGGCCATCGACTTTGCCAAAGAACAAGCCGATGAAGACCTCTGGGAGGATCTGCTACAGTACTCGGAGACGAGGCCAGGTACGATTGAAAGTTGGCCTTGCTGATGACAAGATTTCATCCGCGCACTTCTCGAACACGTCTCAGCGGAGATCAACCCCATCCGGCTGATCCGACGGATAAGAGACGGTCTCGAGATCCCCGGTCTCAAGCCAGCATTGGTCAAGATCCTTCAGGCGTCGAACCTTCATGTGAGTGAACGTCAATATGATAATTAAATTTAGGCGTCGTTGCTGGAGGGATGTCAGCATATCCTCAATGGCGATTGCAGCAGTCTCGCTGCCGAGCTCCAAGCGGGACAGATTGGAAGCGCTCAAGCAGCTCGTGAGTAGTACAGGCGTGGTAATAACTGATCTTCGTAGCCAAGACAACCTGCGATGTCTGCCGTCTGCCTGCCTTTCCCTCAACCGCCACGATCTCCCTTACGCCCCTGGTTCTTATCTACCTCTGTCGTCATGTCGTTCACGCTGCGTGCGCTCTTCCCGATCCTGACATAGATTTGCCGATGCGAAGCGAGCACGCCTCCATCAGTTACTTATTGTCATCAGATAATCGGAGGAGTATGAAGTCTCATCAACGCAATCTCGGCTCGAAGCTGTCGTATGCCGCGGCAGTAAGCGTGAGGGTCGGCGGATGCCCAGTCTGTTCACACCATCGAGGCGGTTCCGGTGTGCGGGCCACCGCTTTCTCAGTCTCCACAAAAGCATGATGAAATACCCTGCACGTTGATGCATTATTCAATGAAAGTCCCAGACGTCCAAAGTGGTCATTGGCCCTGCCAGTCCTGTCACCGTCTCCCTTCTCCGCAGATACGCTTTCCAAGCCTCTTCCGACAGGGTTGGGCTTTCCCACCTTCCGCCTGTTCTCCCATTTTCTTCGGTCGGCGGTACAACGTCCTCGGGAACGGCGCTCTGGGCGACTTGCGAATCGGACCCGTCTCGCTCTATCGGAGTGTGTAGTTTCGTCGACGAAACCAGTTGTTGTTTCCGTAGGTCGAGGGCTAGTCGAAGACGGAGTTCCATCGCTTGGCCGACCTTTAATAATCGTTCGCTGTGTGCTGGCAGAAGAACATCGTTTGGTGAGAGGGCAATACACGAAGAGGACACGAGGAGTGTGGCGAGGAGGAAGAGGATGAGACGTAAGACGGCTGATCGCGCTGAGACAGTCTGATGGACTGATCGACGAGGCGGGGAAAGGTGCTGAGGATCAGAGTCGATCACATCGAACAATGCTCGCCGTTGAGTGAATCGAGCTTTGCGAGAGTGAGGTGACAATCGAGTCTGTGACTCGTGGGATAGACCTAGTGGGGTGGAAGGGGTGATGATGACTTTGGGGAGGGATAGTGATTGGGCCTTTGAAGATTCATTGGGTGTCACGTCGAAACCAGGAGAGAGTGCAGGGGACAGTGGGCCCATGAGGAGCTGTGTGGTAAAGATTTGTGCTGGGGTGACCAGAGAACTGAAGTAAGGTTGGTGATGACGAGAGGAGGATGCATCGTCGCTGTAATTAACGCTTTGCTTTGCGTGACAGGTGTAGGATTCGTGTCTATACAAACATCACGGCGCTGCGTGCCTTGTACCTCTCAACGCGTGGGGGTTTGGCGCCACATCCAATCCCAGTCCCGTCATTGATCGCCTCGTCCAGCTTCACATCTCTTTGATCTGGCAACCTCAGCATGCTTCCCTGTAAACTTTACACTCAATCCTGGCTCTTGATGCGGAGATACCACGACAAGCCATGTCTTCTTCCCCCTCAAGTCGTATAATAGCGCAAACAGCTCCGAGGTAGAGGTCAAAAGGTGCAGTGCGAAGGAGCGGATGAGGTTTCCCTGATGGGTTCGCCGGGGTGAAGCTGGGATCGTTTCTGGCGGGAGAAGACTGTTGGCGAGATTCGCCAAAGATGAGGCGAGGAGTTGACGAGTTGTCCACCGGTCGGTGATACGCAGGAGCTGCGTACTGGATTGCAGGAAGTAACATTTACCTCACCTGAGGGAAAGGCGTACCGGGTCCGTTGCCATGGTACCCAAGCCAGGGAAGGATGTCGGTATCGCTCAGAACTAGGGGCCGAGTTTCCAATATGCGGTGGCCAGGTGGGGGAAGTTGAGTGATCCTTCTCGGCTACGAAGGGCGTTTGGTGATACGAAGGGAGATGGGAGGCAGTGTCGTTGAGCTTTGCACAGGGTCTCGTTTTAGCTGCACCAGAAAGTGCTGGCGATGACTCCGGGGGGGAGAGGGGGGGGGAGGGGGTCTGTATACAACCTGCATTCGAGCTTCTCCCAGTCCAAGATACAAATGGTAGCCTCTCCACCAGAAGAATGAAGCATCAATCTCACCTCCCAGCAGCCATATGCAGAATGATCACCTACCGTACGACATCTCCATATCCGATACCGTAGATCCTATTGCCTTGTTCTTCGCAACATCGTTTCATGATACCCAGATCACCTGGACAACCACCAATGCTTCTTCTCACAGATTCCTGCTCACCTTCCCTATTCCTAGAAAGAATGGGTTGCGATAGGTAGATGAGATTTTGCGATAGTACTGTGAGATAGTAGTTCGTTCCGGAGTGCTTACTTCGTCCACGCCATGCTCGTCGTGATTGTCTCGCATGGTATACGACAGATTACCGCCGATGTCTTTCTGTCATGGATCGACAGAGCTTGACTTGGTCGATAGCAAAGAGGAACAGCATCGGTTAGTTCCGGCGGAGGAAACTACCCACACCAGTCAGGAAGGACTCGTCAGCGAAAGTGGCTTGTGACGACAGACACTCGTTGACGAGAGTTGACTTGTCAGCGAAGAATCGGAACTTCAGACTGAGCCTTGCAAGTCATCGCTCAGATGAAGGGTCAAGCGTGGTCCAGCGCTGGGTTTATCTCACTCCTACACTGCCACGTCTTTCGCCAAATGCGTTATTACTTGTGATGATGGTAGTGGTGATACGAGATAAGGTAGACCCATGTCAGAATCCATGACCGGAAGCCGTGGTGATACATTCGCGCACAGAGGGATGCTGGGTATCGATATCTCATCAGAAGAAATGCTATGAAATCGTGCTACGGGAAATGCGGTGACATGCTGAGGTTGGAAGTCAGTGAGAAAGACAAGAGCTGAGCACTCTCCGTGGTGAGCTCGGTTTAGCGTATGAGGAAGGAAAGTGACCACTGAATGACGCAGCCGATCGCGACGACGTAGAAACCTGTAAAGTAGCCGCTCGGGTTGCCGTTGATACTGGCGGACCATACCTAGGTGTAAGCGATGTGCGATGGATTTCACTTACAGCGCCCCCGATGACAGGCCCGAAGAATCGGGAGAAAGAGACGACGCTTTGGGCCAGACCGTTGGCGAGGCCGACGACGTTTGGCGGGGACATGGCGTTCTGATGTCAGCCGGGTCGAGGAGAGGACGTACGATCAAGACCATGACCGAGGTGTATGCGAGTGTACCTCCGCAAAAACGGACGGCGCTACGTGATCAGTAGAGTCGGGCGTGGCACTCACGTTATGAGGGTGAGGACTAACGTCAGCTCGCTACGGTGTCAAGCACTTACAGGTCATGACGACGAAACCGCCGGAATAGTCGGGAGATGCTACGGAATGAAGGAGCGGCAAGGCGAGGTACGCCGGGATGTAGAGCGAACAACCGATGCGGAACATTTGGAGATGTGAGAACCGGCCGAGGGGCGGTCCGAGATGTGGGTATAGATAGAACTGGTAGGCGAGCTGGAAGAGGCACATTGAAGCGATGAGGAAGGAAAAGTTGGCGGGGTTGAGTCCGAGACCGCCGGATCGGTATGGCCTGGTGTCAGCGGGTTCAGGGGATCGCTTACGTTACGAGGAATGACAAGAAGACCTGGTCGTGGATGGTGTTGTGCAGGGCCAGCAGGCCGTACTATACTTTAGCGTTATTCGATAGATGACGCACCTGAAGGATCATCATCCTCGGCAAAGCCTGCCATGTTGAGGTTGGCTTCTCGGTCATCTCCGCGTTCGGGCTCACGAGCGGCGATGTCTCGCTTACCTGGCGTTCGGCAATGACGCTGAGACCGCCGACAGGCCGTTGAGGAGGGAAGAACGGGTCAGTCTGAGCGGAGCCGACTCCAGGCGATTCGTCGTGTAAAGCAATGGCAGATGTGACACCGGTGTTTGAGAAGATCGCCGGCATCTGTCCAGAGCTGGTGCTGAATCGTCTGCCGCCTTGAGAGACGGATAGTCGGTGAATGGAAGTGTACATGCCGCCACTCGCCAAGCGGGAAGCGCGCCGGCGAGCGGCACTTCCTTGTTGAGTGTCACCTCGCTCGGAACCGGGAGTCAGTGCAAGCGATTGAGACGGGGTGACGTCGAGCGCTTCGTAACCCTCGTCGAGTTCTGCATCGTCCTCGTCGTCAAAGACCGCGGTATCTTGGGCAACCGCAGCGGATACCCAAAGATCGTTGATGTTGAAGGTGTTTTCCTCGTTCGCTGAAATCAGCGGGTTCTTGCCAAGTATTTACCTAGGAGCAGCTTTTGCGCAAAGCCAAGAGCCGGTCCGTCTTCTTCGTTTTCGGATTCTTGGGGGCGAACCGTTGCGGCGGATACCCTGCGTGCCGCTTCCATAGCCGCCCGTGCGGCAAGAGTGGGATGCTTGGACCGGATACCTCCGTATCTCATGTTAGCTCATTCGATTCGTTGACTTACCCATAAGCTGTGCCGAGACTCGCTCTGCTGTCTCGCCTGGGGTTGAACGAGGTGGCGAGAGCGGGGTATCCAGCTCCGTTTGCCACGGCTTCGGGATCTGCACCGGGTGAGAGGATGCTCCTCTTTCGTCGAAGAGATGGGACAGCGGTGAGATGTGACGGTGCTGGCGATCCGTTCGGTTCTGGGGGAGCGGGAGCAAGAGCCTCGTTCTTCTCGGCGGGGAGAGCGATTCGATGCCCGCCTCGGATACCACCGTCCCATGAGAGGAAGCAAGAGAGTACCGCACCGATGACCAGGATGACTCCTCCCATGACCGTTGGGAGGAGGTACGGGAAGCTCTGGAATGCACCTGACGTCAGCGATGGCCTAGTGCGAGACTCACCGATCCGGCTGAGGAATGTTCCCGCAAAGTTGTCGGCTGGACTTTCGAATACTCCACCGAGGATCTGTCATCAGGACAGAGACTTGATCTGACCTACCGGTCCGACGACACCGCCAAAACCCCACGAAAAGCCGAGGACAGCGTACGCTCGAGTCGCATTGGTGTCGTCTGAGCTTAGCGACGTCACAAGACCTGACTCACCCGTGATGTCTCTAATGGAGCCTCGGAACTGCCATCAGCAGGGTCAACGATAGTGACTCACCACACCGACCGCCCCCCCAAAGATCCCTTGGACAAGCCTGACGCAGATCGCTTCGGGCAGCTGGGAACGTCAGCGGAGGACTAGGGATGAACTGACCGATTCGGACGTCCCGAAGATCACCAAGGCTGCAGTCAGCTCTGCATACTCCAACACTCACCGATAGCGCTTCCCTACGCCATTAGCAATGTCAGTGATGTCGACTCACTGTCATGCTCGCCACGAGAACAGCTCTTCGGCCGTGTCGATCGGCTATGCTGCTCCAAAGGAGGGAGGTGAAAAATTGGGTGATGAAGAAGACGGAGACGAGGTTGCCTGGGGTCAGCGAGGCATCTCCGGGAGCTCACCCGTCCACAAGCCCACGGACGATTCGGTCTCACTGTTCTTCTCCCGTCCCGAGGCGGTGAAGAAGCCTACGGTCAGCTACATCATGGTTACTCTCTCACCTTCAACCATCTTTACGAGGAAAGGGGTGCACAGATTCGCCGCGAGCAGCTCTGAGAGCATCGCCTGACATCAGCGCGGCGACACATCTCGACTCACTATGCAGAGGACCACCATCGGGAGGGTAGGTAAAGGAGTCGAGTAAGCCGGTCGGATGCCGGGGACAAGCGTGGGGAGTTTGACATCATCGTCGAGATCATCGACGTTGGTGGAACGACTGCCCCTTCTTGTACGGCCGAGAGTGGAAGAGCTGGGTCGGACGGATCGACGGCGGTTCTTGCTACTAGCGTTATTAGGGGATACTGAGGGGGTATTTGAAGCTGAAACAGCCAGCACATCCGACGACATCTGGAGAGGAGGGATGTGGATCTTGCTAGGCGGCGTGGCAGTCATCTTGCCTGAGCGATTGAAGATCAATATATCGCAAGAGGAGGATTGCTCGGACGACACGTGGTCAGTAGAGACGCGTCGTTTACGTAATGCATCGCGATTAACCTCGACTTCCGTCGACTAATGAGTTTCAGGCGCTACAAGTTGCATCACTACAAACCCAGACCAGAGCGGACCGCGTCGGTCAGAGGGAACCCCGATCCCGTCCAATCCCCATCGATGGAAAACAAATTGCAACCCCTGAGACCGGCCTGCGCTGCAAATTGACCTTTGAGGGACATGGAATGGGGGTCGTCGTACGTGACGATCTGGCCGGATGTCGTGGATTTGAGCCAGGGCTAGAGTCAGCGGTTTTCTCATTGATGACTCACTGTGCTCGAGCAGGCGTCCCATTCCCTGGTGAAGTCGCCAGCGCCGACATAAGACCCCGAGCCGTCAACAGCAAGGGCGCCCTGGCTGATGAGGGATTCAAACATGATTTGACCATCGGCAGAGCCGCCGTTGTCATTGTAGACGGTGACGTAGTCGCGAGCGGTGTTGCGACCGGGGGGTGACTTGAGAGATCGGCGGTCCTTTAGTCCGTTCGCGGTGGACATTTGAAGGTATCCATAGGCGGGGACTCCAAGGGTTATCTGGTTGGCAGGCATGCCGGCGGTGGTCCAGCTGCTGACCGCGGCGTAAGCATTGGCAAGGGGTTGGGAAGAGTTGTAGCAGCCATCGGACAGCGGGGCGTTGGCTCCGGGAGTGGATGAGGATCCCCATACGTCGTAATTCATGATGAGGATCCAGTCAATGACGCTTGCGAACGCGCTGACGTCGCTCATCGGGTTGCCGTTGGCGTCGGCGAACGGCCAGACTTGGGTTGTAGCGGAGAGGAGTGCGCCGGTAGGTAGGGCTGCGCGGAGTTCGGTGAGGAAGGAGAGGAAGTTGTCCGAGTCGTCGGGCGATACCGCGTTGCCTGCCTGGCCGGCAGTCCCGGGATACTCCCAGTCGATATCAATGCCGTCGAGATTATATGCGTTGACCGCTTGCATGATATTGCTGATGAATGTCTGGCGGTTGGATTCGGATGAGCAGATGGTGGAAAAATACTGCGATCCCGTCCATCCACCTATACTCAGCTGGACCCGTTTTCCCGCAGCGCGACCTGTTTGGACGAGACGAGTGAGCAGATCCGAGCTGTCGTCTTGGGTGAATTCGAGGCCAAAGTCGGCGGTCGGGAGGGCAAAGGCAAAGTCGATGACGTCGTATTTGGACCAGTCGACGGATTCAGGAGCTAGGTACCAGCCGGACCAGTCGGGATAGTAGCCGTTCATGATGGTCGATCCGAGGGTGGAGGATGGGGTGGAGGCGGCGGTCACGGAGGTGACGGAGGAGGCGGTAGCAGAGATGACAGAGGATATGGAAGTCGTGGAGGTAGTGGCGAACGCGGTGACGGAGAAGGCTGAAGCGGATGTGACGGAAGTGACAGACGCAGAGGGCGCAGACGTGGAGACTGTTGCCGCGCTGGTCGAGCTAGACGCAAACGTCGAGGTGACAGTGCTAAATAAGGCAGGCGAGATCGAGCTCGATGCGGCATCCGCCGAGGCAGCGAATACCGAGGACGCTGTAGGCAAAGCAAGCGACGAGGAGCTCAATACGGTATCCGCTGTCGAAGCGGTGACCGAAGAGCTCGACAAGGTCGTAGGGGAGGAGCGAGGGGCGCCAGACCCGCTGCTACGTACGGGCGAAGGCGCGTTTGAGGTGGCAAGGGTAGGGGCGAAGGAAACGGAAGTTGCGGAGGTGATGGATGAAGACAGAGGTTGACCAGACCCGCTGATCCGCGTTGGGCTACGAGCGTTGGAACCGGATGCCGAAGGGGTGAGGGAGGTAGAGACGGATGCCGAAGAGGTGAGGGAGGTAGAGACGGATGAGGGAGGGCTCGACGTAGCGGAGAGGTTACCCTGCACGGACACAGCCGTAGACGCGCTCGACGCCGTGAAGGTCCAGAGAGTGGAAGCGGCGGGGAGGGATATTACGGTTGAGGCAGCCGAGGTGACATTCCACGAAGACACCGCCGAAGCCTTAGATCCACCCCAGGTTAAAACGGATGTGGGAGGGATCTGAACATCCTCCACAGACACAGCGGTAGAGGCATCATTGGCCGTGGAGGACAGAGAGGAGGGAGCGGAGCTGACTGTCGCCTGACTAGGGGCAAAAGCGACCTGATCAGTCGGCTGAACCCATATCGTCTCCGTCCGGGTCATCTGCACGACAACCGTCGTCGTCGCGGTGATCGGAAGGAGACGTTCGTTGAGAGGGACAAGGGCAGCGAGAGAAGGGATCGCGAGGAGGGCGATGAGGAAGAGCATTGCGCTGCTCGAGCTGGATGAGAGCCTGCTCTCGGTGATGTTTGCAGATCGACTGCGGTAGAGACTGGTTGAGAGAAGCTTGGGTTAAGGTGAGGATAGAGATTGCGAAGGTGATCCATCCTCTGAAGCGACGTCGTAACAGGCGACTCCATCCTATGAGCCATATCATAAGTGCCTACTTGGTGTTCGAGATAAGATGGCTTGAACCGCCTCCAGTCCGGAACAACTTCGAGGGGTACTTGATTAAGTCATCGGGAAGAAGCATTTCTTGCCGTCGTCCTCAACATGTCGTTTACTAGCTTTCCAAGCCAAGGCAAATGCATGCAGCCAGGCTGCTCCCCAAGGCCTCAAAGGCGCTCGATGGGAGCCCGAAACTTAACTATAGAAGACTACAAGCGGGGTAAAATCCTTCCAACGCAAACCCTATGGGAAAATCGTTGGGAAGGAAACCCGCACAAAGAGGAGGCAGATGGGGTAGGTGGTGGGCGAATCAATGAGTGTGAATATGCTGAATAGCAGTAGTATGATGGATATGAATGGATGATGGGGAAAGGGAAGTGAATGAATGACCAACTAAGTGATACGTCCTCCTTGAGAACCCACGTCATCCTCTAACGTCACGTCTATGCATGCGATTATTGCTCAGCAGCCGGCATCACCCCTGAGCTACACGAACGAGGTCTACTCGGTCTCTCCCGTTCGTACCAGATCCCCCTCACTCCGCGACCGCTCCACATCCCGCTGAGATGTATCGTACATGGGGGGAATAGCGTCAAGGGGGACTACACCTCCGCCAAGAAACCCTCGTGAGGCGATGGCGTAGGATGGGACCCGATTGAGTGTGTCGTCTTCGGGTGGTGTGTCGGCGCCATCCAAGTGGAAGCGACCTTCCGGGAGACTGGTGAATGATACGGCGTTGCGTTGGAAAGTGTCGTCCGCGCTGTGTCGGAGGATCGGCTTGGCCATGGGGCGCATCTTGAACGATGAAGGGAGGTGGTCCATCAGGTTGAATCCGGATCCGCGGCGGTCGTCGACGGATGAGCCCGCACTTCGGTCCGGACTGGAGGTCCGACTGCCGTTTCGACTTCCTGCTGCACTACTTCGACGGCTAGTGGGTCGACTAGCCCCGCGTGACGCAGCGGGTGTGTCTCCACTGGTATGGAGCGATCCAAGTGAGAGGAGGAGTTCGGAATCCGCCCAAGAGGAAAGTTGGCGTCGAGGAGGAACGTCGTCATGAACTGGCGAGGCGGGGCCGGATGGAGAGCTGCCGGAGGGTGTGGAGCCTGAAGATCGGAGGGCGGTGGCGACGGCGACACGGTCGTAGACGTGGTTGTTGTAGCTGGGCAGGTCGACGCGGGGAGCGTCTTGCGAACCGCCAAAGAGGAGTCCCCGGGTGCTACTTCCCGCCGCTCGAGCTTCGGCGAGGAGAGACTTGTCGAGAATGGTAACCGGGAGGGCACATCGGAGCTCGCTGATATGCCCATCAGGGTTGGAGATGGAGCACGACCACTTGATCTTGTGCGTCACGAATATTGGGTGTACCCCATGCGAAGCGGTGGTCCAAGGGGGGATGGGAATGCTGAACGACGTATTGATCTCGTCGTCTCCAACCTCGTCGTCTTCTACCACGTTGCTAGGCCCGGCGTCGAGGGGTGTAGGGTGCCATGGGGGTCCGGTGTACTGTGGTGGGGGTTGTACCGAATCTATTGATACCTGAACCGCTCGACCGCTTTGCATCTCGTGTGTGACGCTAGCGGCGACGCGGGAATCCGGATGTGATTTGCTGCGAGCGTGGACGAGGGTATACTCCTTGAGCACCGAGGACACCGTCAATACCTTGACTCCTTTGGCTATGGGTTGGAATTTGACATTGACGGGGATGTCATCACCGGCGGCATACGCCTTGAAAGGGAGGGTGAGGGAGTACATGATCTTGCCAGGCCATGTGTTTTCGATCTCGAGCGTTTGGTTGAACTCGAGGGCTTCAGGGGTGAAGGAGCGGGCAAGGGTAAAGGTTTTGGATTCGTGAAAGTTGTGGGCGAAGCCGGAACGGACGACGTTGGCGCGGAGTTTGTAGCCGATGGAGCCGTCGCCTGTGTAGGTACTCAAAGTCGATGGGAGAGTCCCGTCGAGCATAAGACAAAAAGGGAAGGAGTGGTGGCCAGCTTTCAAGGTGTGGACGTGTCGCTTGTCGCCTTCGAGGAATGACCATTCGTGCGACATGATGGGGTGGGTGTAGTGATTGTTCCGAGAGCTACCATCAGCGAATCCAAACGTAGACTCACGCATTAGGCTCCAGTATCTTCGCCTTGCCGATCAAGGTCATCGAGATCTCCTTGACGTTGGCGGATTCTGGAAGGTTGAGATCGACGTGGCCGGAGAGGTACGCCTGGCTGATGTCTCCGCCTTGACCTCGCATCACCAATTGCTCGGAATCTAGTAGAATTTCAACCGGCGCGACGTTGTAGTATGTTCCACCGGGTGTTTGACTTCCAAACATCTCGATACCATCTGTCGAATCGATGGTACTGGACCTGAGGGGTTCTCGAAGAGTTGGAGAGGATGGTCGGGAGGATGGGCCAGAGGAAGGATGGGAATGGAAGCCAGACGCAAGAGTGAGGCCGTGGGGCCCAGTGAATCGGGGCATCGCAAAGGGATCACCGGGGATCAAAAAGCTGCGACAAAGGAATCACCGTTGTCGATCAAGGCGAGAACAAGGGATCGGTCTGGGGATCAAAAAGATCCATTGATTCTTCACAACGTTTGATCGGGACTCGAGCGATAGCTGGGGTGATTGATAGCTATTATGGTCATGTGAAGATGCGATCGCAAATTTCACGCTTGATGATGTTATCTTCGACGGGCTATCAGCAACCGTTCACATTTCCCTAAGCGGTTACGTAAATCAACTACAGTAGTCGGGTTTCCGGCGCTTCGGAACCAAACGTGGCCGCCGACAATACTTTTTTTCTCACGCTTTGAAGGTCATTGCGTGACTGCCGGCGGCACGTCAAGTCCCTTTTCGCGTGCGATATCGGTAGTCTTGGCGCAGAGGTCTGGCGACATACTTGGCCAATGAAGGATAGAAGAACATGCAATACAAGCTTGGAGTTGAAAGAGTGGAAGCTCACATGCAAGCGTATCCTCATTCGTGATGTAGCACCCGAAGTTTATGAATCGTGGCGAGGATGACCACATAACGGCAGGAACAAGCGCGCCTGGGTTTTCGGAGAGGGGGAGGAGGAATCTGAGGAGAATGGAGGCGGATACCTCGCCAAGGGATGGAGTACATGGCTGCGGTGAGCTCGAAGCAGTTCGAGCTGAAGCTACCGTCAGAAACACGTACAGATTAAAGCATCTCCGCTGACTACAACCCACGACCTTGGTAGTCGATCCGCTATGAAAGCCTGCACATCCGCTCCAGAAGACGAATTCAGCGACGTCGAGGTGATCTCCTGGAGGCTTTACTCACCCCAAAGTTCAGCTTGGACCGGTTCTCCTACTTGTCGAAGACTCTCTCCGGCAATTCCTTCCGAGCTTCCTCCAAAGAGGGATCACAGCTGAGATGTACAGTGACATTCCGAGACGTGATCCCTGTTCGCCACGCTCAATCAGCTTCCTTCCCACAGGGTCTCGGGGAAGACAGAGGGGAGGGGGGTTGGGTTCGGGAAAGAAGGTACGGACAGAGTCTTGGCGATTTTTGATACGGTCTTTCGGCGACCGTGATGTCGCGTAGGCGATCCGCGATGTCGCTCGGGGATCCGTGAGCACCTCCTTCGAGAGCGTTCGTTAGTGGTTGGCATGTTTGCATCGTGCCCTGCTCTCCGTCATGTCGCGGCGAGAGTCGCTCTGTGATTGTCGAGCGCTCTGTCTGGTGATGTGCTGCGAACAAGCTGGAAGCCGAATTGGGGAAGATTTAAGCCTCCTGAAGCTTACTTGCGGCGAAATACCCAGTCTGGGGAAGTTTCGGTTCGGCGAAGAATTCGGTCGGATACAGGAAGTGGTGCTGGTTGAGTGGTAAATAATACAACGCACATACTTTCGGTATGTTTGACTAGGGTACAGTACGTCGTCCATGCCTTAGGTCTACTGCTTCTCTCATGCGGAATTGTGACACTCACTCGTCGAATGCCAGACTGGATTGGCGTTAGCGTTCGGCTGAAGCGGGTTTCGCCGGAGAAATTCACACCTCTCATGAAGGAGTCTGTGTACAGAGTCGCTCGCAATGGATCCCGTCAACCTCTCGCCCATACCACCCCTCCTCGACTCGTACACGTACCACTCGGCGTTACACCCCGAGAATGACGAAGGATGGATTATGGGCATTGACGAAGCGGGACGAGGGCGTGAGTGACTTAGGCGAGCAACGCTGATGACAGCCGTCCTTGGTACGTCGAGACCGCGACTTGACTGATGATAGGACCGATGGTCTACGCCGCCGCATACTGCTCAATGTCTTTTAAGCCCACGCTCGAGGAGATCGGCTTTGACGGTAGGTCACCCCGTGGATCCGCTGACGTGCAGACTCGAAGGCGCTGAGCGTCGAGACACGTCAAACCCTCTGGGAAGCTTTTCGAACACCGCTCTGCTACTCCTCCACTACGCTCTCGCCCCAGGCCATCTCCGCGGGGATGCTCCGACGTATACCTATCAATCTGAATCGACAAGCCGAGGTGAGTCATGGTATGACTTCGCTCACGCCAGGACGCGACGATAGGTCTTATCCGATCGGCCCTGGACCGAGGCGTCAACGTCAAGGAGGTGCGTCCCCCCCTAGCCTCCGCTTACGCAGTGTTACGTCGACGCGCTCGGCCCTTCACCCCAATGGCAGAGCCGACTCTCCGAGATCTTCCCTACCATCACCTTTACCGTCTGTCCCAAAGCCGATAGCCTGTTCAAGATCGTCGGCGCGGCATCGATCATCGCCAAGGTCACTCGCGACCGATACGTCGGTGTCGAGGGATCTCCAGTCGGAAGTGGCTACCCTTCCGACCCGAGAACCCAGGAATACCTAAAAGACAACCTCGACCCGCTATTTGGCTACAGAGGAATCGTACGATTCTCATGGGCGACCGTCAAGGTGTTGCTAGAGAAACAGGGAGTGGAATGTAGATGGTAAGTCGTTCAAATGCGGTGCTGACGGTAGGATCGACGATTCTCAGACCTCCGCGGTGAGCTGGTTGACAGATCACGGACGGCCAAAGATATGGCGGGATCTAGGGGTAGCAGGTGTGGGCGATTTGTAGCTCATGTCACACCGCGGTTTATGCATATCCGTCATCATGTCGTGTTCCCCTCTCTCAGCTTCAATGCCTCCGCCCTCGCCGGCTTGTCCCAATGCCTCGTCGCCAAGACCTCCAACTCCCACAGACTCGAAGCGAACGGGTTCATCAATTGCGGGTCATCCATCTCGGCCTTGTACACCCCGTCGAAAGTCCTCTCCTCGGTATCGAGCATCGCCTCGAGCTTCGGTTCTTTCACCATGAGTGCTCGGACAAACTCGAGGGATTGCTTCGCGGTGCTAGGGGGGAAGAGCAAGGCGCACTCGACCAGACGCTTGGCATAGGCCGCCGCCCGCCACGGCGGCGCTATGGAAGCGGTCTTGCCGAAGAAGATCGAGTGGAGGCAGCGGAACAGCAGTGTGGAGGTGGACGACGCAGCCGGTTTGGCACGACCGGGCTGAAGACGTGAGGCGTTGGCGGTCACGAGTGGCGGATCCTCGATACCCGTATCCAATGAGAGCGGCCGGAGGAGTGCAAAGAGCGCGTTGATAAAGTCGCCAAGATCGATGTTCAGTGCCTCGCCTGACATCAGCACGGCTGGTACTTCGGCTCACCTTGGCCGGATAGCAAGTTGAAAGCGGTGACGATGGCGAGAAGGCGTATCCTCACCCTCTCACCAACTCCAGTCTCATCGGAATCGTCCCCGTCCTCCGTGACGATCCGCCTGAGGAGTCCTAGGAGATCACGGAAGAAGTCGAGATTGATGAGATGGGCAAAGTGCGCGATACCTTCGAGGGCGGGTGGCAAGAGGAGCGAGCGACCTTGCTTGAGGATGGAAAAATACAGCACAAACAGGTTCTTCAACGTCTCGGTTTGCTGATCGTCAGCCAGTCCCAACCGTCACTCACAATCTGCGCCCTCATCTCCTTGTCGACCTCCGCCTCCGCCTCGGCCAATTCCTTCTGAACCTCCTTCATCTCCTTCTCCTTCTTCTTTTGGTTCTTTGTCTGCCACTTTGCCCGAATCTCGCTTTTAAACTTCCTCGGCTGATCCTCCGTCTTCTTCCGCTTCTGCCTCATCGCGTCGAGCTCGCCACGTAGCCGTAGCTGAAGGAGACAGGAAAGGACATTCGGGTGGATCTGAAATCTGCGCTCTTTCACCATCCGAGCGATAAGCTGGACAAGAATCTTCGAGTGTACCGCCGACACGTCGTCCCGAAAGACACGATTGAAAGTCTCCTGCACGAGATCCGACTCCCCGTCCCAGCTCCTCCTTCCTAATCGCCCCACCAGGATCCCCATAATGTTCTCGCTAAAGTTGAAATGTGGCACCAAAGACAGCAGATCGCACATGCACCGCAGACAAAGGCTGGCTAATGGCGTCCGACGCCTCACCTCCCCCTCGAGCATCTTCAAGTACCCCTTGTAGCTCCGAACGAGCATCTTTTCTCCTTCACGCAAACGCTTCACCTCCTCTCGCACCTTCTCCGCCTCTTCCAACGCCGTGAGCGGTCGTATCCGGTACCCGGGAATCAGATCCTTGTACACCGCGAGTTGCGACAGAAAGGCGAGGCCTCGGACAGAAGACGGAACGGGCAATACTACACCCTCCACCGGTACCGTTGGGAGACCGAACGTAGATAAGCGGGTGAGAAGTGGCGCCTGCCTCAGCTTCGTCTTTAGCTTCACTCACAATATCCACCAGCTCGCCCCCGGCCAAGACCTCCGCCCCTACCGCGGCGATCTGCTCCTTTGCCAACTCCAATCGCCCAGACTTCATGCCGACAATCTCTCCAACGCCTAGCCTTCCGAACCGTCCCTTCTGCCCCGCCATCCTCTCGGCATCAGCCCCGTCATCGCTCCCTTTCTCCTCCTCCTCCTCCTCCTCCTCCTCCTCCTCTGTTTCGCTCTCCACCACCACTTTCCTCATGCGCAGCGGCAACCTCGTCGTCCCCTCTACCTGCTGCACCTCTCCATTCTGCAACTTTATCGGCAGCCGCCCCACCTCCTCGCCCTCCTCCGGTTTCGGTGACGCCGGGACCCACCGACTCCGACCAGACAACTCGTACTCTGCCTCGTCTTCCGCTTTTCTTCGTTTTCGCGGTGCACGCGACTCGTCGCTCTCGTCGCCGAGGTCGCTCTCCTGAAAGCCTGAAGTTCCCGAGCTTTCGCCGACATCCTCCGACTCAACATCTGAATCGTACTCCGATACAGAATCAGGCGTGTGAAGTCGGATCTTCTCCTTTGGTAGTTTGGGAAAGTCCCCACGAGACTTTGACAGCTCATACAGTCGTCGTGTCTCCTTGACGGAACTGAAATCAGCGCTACCTAGTCTACGCACTCACCGGCTGAGAGCATCTTTGTCCACTCCAGCGAGGAAGATCTCCGTGCCCTCCTCATCCACGTCCACATCGTCACTGAGTCCATCGCTACCCTCGAAATCCGGTTTCGGCACTGGTATGACCTTTTGATCGCGAAGTTTCACCTTCTTGGGCTGGTCAGGTCGACGCTTTGGCTTGCCTGTTGGTCCGGTCTCGCTTGCTTTACCTGCAGACCTCTTCGTACCCTAGGCGGACTCAGCATCGCTAAAACTGGATGGCCCTACATTGCTTGAAGGCTCCGGGCGAGTCTTGCGCTTTCCAAGCGATTTGGACTTTGCCATCTTGCACGGCTCAGGTCTTTTGGACGAAAGAGCTGGGCGGAGTATTTTGACTTTAGTTCAAAGAGAATCTCGTAGTCACGTGACCACGAGCGAGGTTATAAAGTCTCTGACGTTGATATCGATCATCATACCTCTTGCTCAATATACGACCCTTACATCTCCTTCTCATCCCGCTTCTGGCGATGTCCGGCCCAGCTAAACCGCCTAAGCTGGAACCAGGCCATTCATACGTCCACGTCACCTCCCATTTTACCCCTGACGCCATCACCAATGCAATATCTGCAAACCCGCAGTATCGTCTGAAATACGTCGGCCCGGTCGGCGAGCTGAAGGGGGAGCATATATTCGAGGTGCAGGACACAGGAGGACCGATTGAGAGAGCGGAGAAGCCTGTCCTGGATTCGATCAGACAGGTGGAAGGGGTCAAAGGGGTCAAGGTGGTGGAGTTGAAGCAGAGGGCAAAGAGGGAGGAGTTCTAGCTTGCATGGCGCGAAAAGAAGCAGTCAGAGCTTGTTCAGCCAGGTGTGTCGGTGTTGTCACGCCTTGCTAATGCGTGTAGACGTATGTCATGCATGGTACTGGCGAAGCCCCGGGTACAGGAGGTCATGGCGGCATAGAGGCAATCTCGTCCCGCACAGTCTGTGCTCTTTGAGCTCGCGCTAGCTGTGCTGGAGCCATCTGCGAGAGGTGAGCCACGTAAAAGCATGAGGGATGCATACCGTAGCGAGCTCAGTCAGATTCGTGACGACCGAGTTGAACGTCTCGACCGTCTCCTGATGCCGAGGCGGAGGAGGGATATCTTCAGCTTTCGGCCGTTTCTTGGCTGATTGTCAGCCCACATCACCTTCCCCCTCACCTGTCTCGTCGTCATCCCCCTCTTCTAGCCACTCCGCCTGTGATCTCCGATTCTCAAGATCCGCCTCCAGCCCGTGAATATCCATCGGAACTCTTTTGCGCCTCTCCGCGACCGTCGCATCCCAGCTTACCCTTTCCGTGTCGAGAGCTTTGATCCCGCGATCGAGGATCTCGTCGAAAGGTTCGGTCGCTAAAATCAGCTTTGTCGTTTGAAGTAGCATACCCTGCACAAAATCCTCGTAGTTGTGCCCGTTGACGCATAGATTCGGGTTGGTCATCCTGAGCAGATCTTCCTGTATCTAATTCTCAGCAAAGCTCATGCCTAGTACCCACCTTGGCCAGTCTCGCCTCGACTTCTCTTCTCAACCCTCTCGCAGCTTCCCCATCTCTCCCTCCAGGTAACAACGACATCCTTGCTTCCATCACTCCCATTATCCCTTTGTTGACATTCTCCTTCACCCGTAGCCATTCTGACTCAGTCTGTACCGTTATCCGCGAAGTCGCGACCGAGTCCATAACGGATTGAATAGGGAGGTAGAACAGGAATCATACGGGTTTGTTGATGAGACGCGGCGGGGCTTACGTAAGATGACGAGACTGACTTTGCTTCAGCCAGAACGTCGTCATTCGGTTTTCCTATGTATACAGTATATCGTTTGAAGTGTGCAGTGTACATACGGATCATGATCAAGTAGTGATCACCTCTTCTCGTCGAGCCTGTCAGTATGGCGGAGAATGATGAGGAAAGTTTTGGGACTGGGTTGGAGAAGCAAATTGTAAAGTTTGAGAGTGAGTCATATCTGTCGGGCTTTGCCTCGTAGCTGAAATGCTTATTTCCCTCACAGGCGTCCAGAAGATGGTAAGCTTCCTTTCCAAATCGACAAGACTGTCTCAGATGTACCCAGATCACAGGGATGTACGAGGAGATGGCTCGGCTCAAGACCCAATGCGACCACCTGAAGACCGAACGCCAGACCCTCATCGCCGACTGCGCTCAGCGCGCATCCAGTCGTGACGACCTTCAGAAAGCGGTTGATAATCTCCGAGCGGAAGGCGACAGTCTGCGTATCTACTACCGCCAAGAATTCGACAAGAACAACGCTTGGCAGAACGACATGGCTTCTTTGGACTACGACTCGCATGGGAAGCTCAATCGCCGCCTCTGGCTCGAGCAAGAGAGGAATGCGGGGCTTTTGAAGGAGCTAGAAGCCTCGAGGAAAGCACACGAGGATGACGTGCAGGTGGAATATGCGACCGCTGCCGGGCTGAGAGATCGCATCGGGAAGCTCGAGGAGAAGGTCAGGAAGGGGAAGCTGAACCTTGCGGAGGGTGGGGCGCAAGAGCGTATCTCCAAATTGGAGGTTGAAGCCGAGCGAACGCGGCACGAGTCCAAGGAGAAGCATTTGCGTACAGAGTGGATGGACATGAAGGAAGCGCTGGGAAAGGAGAAGAAAGAAGTCGGCAGGTTGACAGCCGAGGTCGCGACTCTCACCGAGAAGACGACGGCGCAGGATGAGTTTAGACGACTTCGAGATGAGAGCGTGGCCAGGTGAGCATCACTGTAAACGTCGCTGATGTCAGCCCACGCCGCATCCTCCAAGCTCGGTCGCCCAATGTCACGCATGTCCGCCCGAGATCCACCACCCCCGTCACTCCGACCAAAGCTAGACATCCGCTTGACACGCCCATCATGTTCAGCTCAGTCCTCAGTCCCACAACATCCCTCGCCCAGCGATACGCTCACCTCGAAGACAGTCACACATCGCTCAAAGGAGAATACGAATCGCTCCATGCCAAGTATAGCGAAGACCTCAAGCATTGGAAGGAGTGGAAAGCGGTGGAAGTCGTCCGGATCGAGCTGAAGAAGAAAAAGAAAGAGGAGAGAAGGGCGAAGGCGTCTGCTTCCGGCAGTACAAAGGCGTCTTCCCAATCCAAACTCGTCTGTGCATCGGAAGAGAGTCAGCCAAAGGAACTGGTCGTGAGGCAGAGAGGGACATCCGCGACCGTGGAATCGGAACATGAGGAGGAGCGGGACTTTGTCGAGGAAGAAGAAGCACCTCAGTCTGTCTGGTCGGAAGGCGTTGAACACCCTGGGAGACCGGCCTCACAAGCGAAGCCATTTCGCGGTCTGGTTGGCGACGTGACACCTAGACCTCGCCAAATTTGTACCGATCGGACTACCCATGCATCGCGGATCACCCCATGGCTCGGCGGACCTACCGTCTCGTGCAAGACCCCTCGCCGGAAGGAGCCTGACCCGATCGATGATACCGATGTCTTCGAACACCCTCTGCCGACGGCGTCAGCAAAGGTACAGACCCCTCTCATCCGAGACCGGCTCGGCTCGACGACCTCTTCCCTACGCAAAGCGGCACTACGCAAGACCATACGAGCTGACCCTTCGCGGGCATCGCCAGCAACGTCATTGCAAACTCCGAAAAGGCAGCTCGACCTGGAGAACATTTCAATCGCAGAAAAGTCCGCGCGACTGAAGCAGCTCAGCAAGATGCCGGCTACCGAGAAGAGACAGCTCTATGCACAGTACAAGGGGAAGGGGCGTTACCTTCCGCCAGAGAACATGTGAGTGACAGGCAGAAGCAAGCTGAGAACGTAAGCCGTCCCCAAGTGTTTGACGAGTACGAGATCGACCCCGAACAGAACGAAGGTGTGGATTACCAGTTTCACGATGTTAAACGTCGAAAAACGGACAGGAAGCAGATGCACGGCGGGGACTGCGAGTGTTGCAAGGGGGTAGGTTGAAACCTTGGCGGAGCTGACATGCAGTACTACGAGTCGATCGGACCGCTGCCAAAGTACAACGAAGGACCGGTGTGGAAAGACCCGTCGGAGCGTCAGGCCGGCGACTACGTCCAAGAGCACCATGACATGATTTCGAGGCATCGCGAAACGGTAGGCTTAGCCGTATCACACTTCCTGACTTTAGTGGCGGAAACCACCCACGCCCCCTGGGTTCTGGCAGATCGCTTTTCCGGATACACAAGATGTCGAGCAGCAGAACGCGGTGGCGGACAAGATCGAGGAGGAGAGGGAAGAACAGATCAGAAAAGAGGCTGCGTGAGTCGTTGAATTGACTTTGCACCCCTTACTGACGGCGCAGTCGGAAAGACAGCAAGTGGAGGAAGAAGCATGACACCACAAGTAAACTCTAGTTCCTCCTCATTGTGCACTATGTCACAGATCACATATGCAGGCATGCTCAATTCCCACCTCTCAGACGATCCCGTTCCCGCGTTGCTGGGACGCCGACCATTGCGTTCCTCTTGACCGATTCCCGTAAATGCGCCGATGGGATGCGAGGAACAGGCGGAGGTGTACTGTTGCCAAACACTGGCACAGAGATCGGTCGGGTGGGAGTACCTCTTGGTGCGGGGATACTGGAAGGTGGCAGAGTCGCCTCGGCAACGCCTAACGAGGACCGTCGAGTGGATCGGCGCAAGCCGGTATTGGGGGTCGACGTCGACACGCTCATTCCCACTGATAGAGGATATCCCGGTGAAGGTGGAGGTGGTCCTCGACCGAGACCACGAACTCCCGCCTTGTCCCTTGCACCTTGACGCGATGCAGGTCGGTCGACTGGCGCAGATGCAAAGCCAGGCGACGCTGAGCGCATGAGTGACCGATTAGGCTGAGGAAGTAAGCTAGGCGACATCGGTCGGCTGTCACTCCTTGCCTTTAGCGGGGTCATGGAGGCCAGGGTGTTGCGCGATGACGGTCTCTGGGTGGCAGACTTCGACATCTGAGAAGTATGCGCAAGAGGTGATGGGATGCCCGGTCGAGCTGGGAGACCTCTGCTACTGGTGCTTGAAGCGGGTCGAAAGGAGTCGAGGGGTGATGCGGGTTCGTGCGATGAGCTGGTCCCTTGATTGGTCGGAGTCTCCTCCCCATCACTGACAAGGACCCATCCATTCGGACTCAGCAGCGTCGCTCCGGAGCGATCCGAGGGGTTAGACATTGGAGTCGATTCGTTCGCGAGCGCTGTGATTCGAACATGAGCGGCTTTCACCGGGACCAACACCAACGATACCGCTCGTCGTGTTTCTGGCGGGACCGGAGCAGACAAGTTCCTCTTCGGTACCCTTCCGAGCTTGTCATCTGTCGCTCTGAGTCTGGCTTGTAGGTCGTGCAGAAGCTTGAAGCCCTTCGTTTTCGCCGCGAGGTTGCTGCTGACTGCGGGCGACGGCGCGATGATTCTAGAACGCGACCTAGCGAAAGCTGGCGAGGCAGGTGCAGCCACGGCAGCGAGGTTGCGGGAGGTGGTGGAGGGGGAAAGACTCGCGAGTGCAGATGGCGAGTGAGGTATGCTGGGAGAGAATCGCTTCACGACCGGTGAAAGGGTGGGTATCGACGAACAGGTGTTGCTGCGAGGAATGCCGGTGAGCATACGGTTCCGCAGCTCCGGAGTCTTGGCTGGCGGAGTGGGCGGCAATGCATTTGGCGAGGAGACCGGGGGAATGTTACCAAGGGAAATCTCCTTCGACGCCTCCTGGACAGGTGACATGGGTACAGAGACCGAGGAGGGTGGCGTGGGAACGGTCCGGGCCAACTGATCCCGCAGGATGGTTATCTCGTTATTGGAATCTGGATTGTCAGCGTGCGGGGCGAATGGAATATACCTCTCAGATCGTCTTTCAGCCTTTGGTGTTCCTCTTCTAGCTCCTGTCTCTGCAACACCTCTTGTTCGAGCAGGGTTCTCTCCTCGATAGCTCGGTTGTACTTGCTTTCGAGGTCGAGGAGGGAGGAAACCGCGACCCTGAAAGTCAGCCAAATCTTCATGGATGATTCACCTCTCGTTCCGCTCAAGCTCGTCGTTGCCCATCTCCAGGTCTCTCAGCGCGACGAGCGTCTTATCCCTTTCCGACCGCAAATTGTCCATCTCTCGCTATGCCAGATCAGTGAAAGAACACGGGTAGACGGCACAGCTGACCTGCATGTTGGTTGTCGTCGAGCTGTGCAGCTTTTGCAAGGCCAGAAGCTTGCCCTACATCACTCAGCTCCAGCCCTTTTGGGCTCGCGTACACACCTTGAAATCATCCTTCTCCGCTTCGAGCCGCTTGATACGATCCTTCAGCTCGGTCTGCTGCTTCTCCGTTGCTGACAATTCTCGCTCAAGCTCAACTTCGAGCTCCTTTGATGATGCCTGGAAGTCGTCTGACGCTTTGTCAACCTTGGCCAGTAGAATTCGACTCACCTAGCTCGGCTCGTGTCTCTTCCAGCATGTCGAGGATCCTCCTATATCGCTCGCGATAGTATACCACCTCATCTTCAGGTGAGTCGAATCTGGTCACGCATCAGCTCCTCCCACGTCCCCCTGCTCACTTCATATCCTCGTTCTCCCCGGTGTCAATGGTCGAATTACTAGGCATCTTGTGAATCGAAGCTTTTTTGATACCTTTCGCCGGAAGTGGAAAGTCAAACGTCGATACTCCAGCCGACATAACGCTTGGCAGCCCGCTCGCCCTGCTTGAGGGACTGCCAAACTCAACGACTATTATCAAACGTCAACAACCACTCGACGGTGGCAACCGCGCTAAACTCGCATGGCCAACTGCCACAAGCTGATTTCCCGGCGGAATATCCAGAGACTGACCATCTACCGGTACTCTTGAGCTTCGTTCTTGGTAATCCAGCCTTGTATTCTCCTATTGGAACACTTCAGAGCTTCGCCTCGGAGCATAGGCCGCGTCAAGATGAATGTGGACCTGAAAAGGGTCCGTGACGCGGCCATAGAAGAGGGACACTGGCCGGTAACGAAGCGGAGGGCTCTCAGCCTGTCCACTCCCCTCGCAGCAGATAATCCCGATGAAGATAGATTGGAAGACTGGATGAGGGTTGTGGAGGTGAGTGACGGAGGTTCCTATCCCGCGTTCCCGCAGGAGCTTTCGTCCGTCTTGATACCGTGCAACCCGTGTCTCAGCATCCCTTAGCCGCATCGCTTCGCTTCACAAAATTGACTGATATTTCGATCAGGCTCAGCGGAAAGAAGCCATCTACAGACAGATGCTGGAGTATAGGCGGTCATATGAGCAGGAGGTCAAGAGAGTGAACGAGATCGAGGCTCAGAAACGGGTACTTGAGGCTAGTGTCCAAGCTGTCGACATATGCTGGACTCAGGTCAGCATCTTTCAGAAGAAGTCCTGGACCAGCTGAGTACGAGTAGCTGGTTCAAGCGGTACAAGACGTTTCAGGTCGGCTTCAACTGGAGAGCGATGAGGACGGTCTCGAACGTGAGCTCATCCTCCTGCATGGAAGAAACGTGCTGATATCGTATCTCAGCTGTACTTGATCCGCAACTACCGCATGACTTGGAGAGGGCACTTCGTATTCGATTACCTCAGACACGGCGGCTCGTAAATCGCTTTGCGGAATTGGCTGCGAGCAATGGCACCCGGCCTTCCTCTGCGCAGGAGCTTCAATCGCGATGTCTAAAGCTGCAATCAGAGGTTCGTCAGCTCTCAGGAACCCTCTGTCTGATTACTCGCAGGCTGGCTCGCTCCGGTCGTCCTCGCAGTCTTTAAAAGGCCAGGTCTCATTTTTAACTAGCTCTCGTGATACGCTACATCGGGATTTGCAACGCGCTCAAAAAGCGTTAGACCGGCAACGGATGCAGCATGACAAGGCTGAGTTGGTATGGCGGGAAACACGAGAACGAGACCGAGAGACAGGGACACCTGGAGGGAGTAAGCCAGCCAATGGATCGGGTCATGCGACACCCAACGGAAAGATGGAAGAGGTGGGATGGTCCTACCCTCGTTCAGCAAGAGCTGAGGGATGTGCCAGGATGTCAAGCCTGTTTTGGCTAACGGCTCTATGCCGTCTTCCGCTGTGCTCCTGCTAGACACGTCCGAGCTGGAGGACTTGGCGGCGTCTCGATTGCGGCAACTTGCGGCTCTGCAAAGTGACTTGACTGGACTGCAACAAGAGAACGACCGGTTACGACTTCTTGTGAGTGACCGCTAAATGGGTTGTCCACTTCTGATAGAACGTCACAGGCACACCACCCTTCCGAAGCACTCGTCCGTGACTCCCCTTTCTTCCAAGTATACCTTCATCAACTCGGGTTCCACGTCGATCGCGCCAATTCTCTCCAGCAACGCTTCGAAACGACTGAAAAACTATTGGACAATCTACGCAACAGTAACGGTGACTTCCGCGAGATAGTCCTGGCGGAGGCGCGGACTGAGACGGAAGGACTCCGTCAGCAGGTGGCGAAGCGGGATGCCGACTTGGCTCGGCTTAGGGGTCAACGTGATGACATGAACGCGGAGCTCCTCGAGCGTCGAACCAGAGAAGGCGACAAGGTTAAGCATGGGGAGCAGTTCGAGGCGCTTGCCAAAACTCGGCAGGATCGCATCACTATCCTATCATCCGAGGTCAGACGGCTCAAGGGGAAGCTGGGAGCCGAATCCGGCGCGGATGGTTACCTGGCCTTTTTAAATGGAGATGGAGGGATTGACAGCGACTACGTCAAAAACCTAGAGGACAATCTCGTGTGAGTGAGACCATCGTATTAGAGACTGGCGCTAAGAATCGCAGCCAAGCTCAGGAGAAGATCTCCGCCCTGTCCTCCCAGCTCGAAACCGCCTCGACTGATCCGACAGCTGCATCCGAAACGGAGGTCAGAACACAATCTCACGCCGCCCGCCGAGCTTTGGCGAAAAACGAGAGGAATCTCGGGCCTACTCCCGACGCCGCGGAAGACTTACGCCAGCTTGGGGAGCGATCAGCCCAGTCCGACGAAGAGAAGGCGACTTTGCGCCTGAAGCTGGCGGAAGCGGAAGCCGTACGTGCACATAGCTTCTCCATGAGGTTCGCTAATCTTCGTAGGCTACAAACTCTCTTTACGCAGAACTGGAGGGTCTCAACAAAGTCTGGGAGACTCTCGATCAGACCGTCTACAATAAGGTGTTTGAGCTCAAGGACTCTGAGCTGAGAATGTCCCGCTTGACGACCGAGGTGTGTATATGCTTGGTACTATACCTGTCAGCTGAATAATTTGCAGAAAGCCAAAGCCGACAACAAATACTTCCAAGCGATGCGAGCGAAAGAGGGCATCGAGGCGGAATGCAGGACAGCGCAGCGGAGTGTGGAGAAACAGCTCAAGATGTTGGAACGTGCTCAGGAGGTCGAGAAGAACCTGAACGTCCAGATTGTGAGCGGATCAAGTGTGTTTCTTGCATCTCGCTGACCAGATTAGACTACGCAAGAGAAGAGCTTGACAGCTCTGAAGACTGCGGCGATGGAGCTGCAGACCCAGCTGGCATCCGTCACAACCGAGAAATCTCAATTCGAGCACCGACTTCAGCAGAGCCAAGCATCGCTAGCGGAGGTCAGTCTTGATAGTCCCCTCAATGCTGTACTGATCATGAGATCAGGCTCAGCAAGTCATGCAACAACGCGTGGCCGAAGCGAATACCGAAAAAAGTGCCCGCGACAGACTGCAAGACGATGCCGAGTCTTCCGCCCGGACGATCAAGAAGCTGAAGGAACGGCAGGAGGCATTGACTGCCGCGGGCAGCAATAACGTGTCGGGTAACGAGTTTCAGATGAAGGAGGAGCGAGATAAGCTTTTGGTAAGTGGATTCCCCGCTCATTGACTCCTTCTGATGAAGTTAGAAACTCCTCCGGTGTTCCTGCTGCGAGCAAAACTTCAAGCAGCAAGTCATCGTAAAGTGCATGCACAGTAAGTTCTCGCTCCTCTCCTCCGGCTTGAACCCTTCCCTAGTTCCCTTTGATTCCTTCCCTTCCCCTTCTTTCGCTCTCGCCCTCCCTCTACCCGATACCATGCTCATCAAACCCAGCCTTCTGTAAACAATGTCTCGAATCACGAATCGCTTCCCGGCAACGCAAGTGTCCGGCCTGTGGGGTCGCTTTCGCAAAGGAGGACGTCCAAACTTTGTACTGGCAGTGATTAGGAAGTGGGAACGATCATATTTAGCTTTGTATCACCAGGCATTGTTAGCATGTACTCGCATACCTTATTATATAGATACTTTGAATCCATGTCTAGCCCCATTTTGAGCTACCCAGGACCAGGCCAACCCGCTACCATCCCCATGATAGCCTCAAATCTTTCCCTTTCTCCTGGTCCCATGCCTTCTTCATCGTCTTCCTCTCCATTCCCATTGATCGCTCCATTCTGCATTCCGTTTGTTCCTAGCTCGTCCCGCTTATTTCCTCGATCTAGAGCCAAACCAATCACTACTCCCCTCCGTGGAGCTCCAACTTCCTGTAATGACCACCAGACGAGTGTGGCGATCTGACTCGTGTAGAGGTGATATAACGTCTGATCAGGTGGTGTTCCGAGTAAGGGAGTGAGAAGGAGGGAGTCGGGTGGTGGTGGGAGGTTCAAGGTTCCGGGGCTGTCTGAGGAAGTCGAGGGATGTGGGAGAGGAACAACAGGGGGTAGTGATGCTTGGATCTGCTATGCGTCAACTCTTCTCCGAACGGCCGAAGGAACTATGTCAGAGAGGTTCAAGAGCAATGGAGAAGAGAGAGGGAGCACAGTAAAATGCAGAGGAGACTGCACGCACTAGACAGCCGACTTTGCCATTCTGACTGAGGATGACGAGTATCCGGTCGTCGAAAGATTGGATGAGTAAGGAGGTGTCGATACTTAGTATGAAACGGCGGAGGGAGAAGGTAGTTATCGGAGGAGGATTCGTTGCATGGTCAAGGGAGCTGGACGGGTCAGTCGGCATGGGAGATAGTGAGTGAGAGGCTTCGAGTAGGGAAGATTACGTATTTGCTGTTACAACCGAAGACCAAGACACGTAAAAGTTTTACAGGGACAGGGGTTTCAGCTGATTGACCTCCCTCCACCATGTCTTTCCCGTAGCCGGGAATTGCGGCATTAGCGATGTTGAAGGGAAGGCGAAATGAGCAGACGACCTCGTTTCTCTTGGGTCTTGGATAGACAGGGATAGGTAGATCATGCGTGCCGCAGGAATACCCTCAAAAGTCCATGACATACTTGTGCGATGCGTGCAAGCTCATGAATCTCGTCAGATATACCGGACCATCCCAAAACCATGTCCCTCTTCCCGTAACCATGATCACGCTATCCTTGCCGCTTCACCCCGTTCATCTCCACGTCGTACACCCCACTACGCGCCTCGCCATGCATCGGTCCAGGACCGGTGTCACCTCCTCGCTTCTCCGTAGCAGCGGTTGCAGTAGCAGCTGCACCCAAGGTCAGCCTTGTCTCAGACGAGAAATATAGGAAAGCGAAACGCACGATCTCCGATACCAGCACGCGTTCCCCATCCGGTCTCATGTAACGTGAACACAGCATATAGCTTCATGATTGCGCTGATGTCCGTCAGTCTCAGCGATCTCCAACGCAAGAGATACTGCTCGCAAGTAGTAACCAAAGAGGATCCATGCGGGGACGTAGATGATATGTGCAGGTCGATACCATAAATGAGGAAGAAGCTTGAAGGTACGAGTACACATCAACCACACACAGTACTGCGAATCATCAGCGTCACAACGCAAAGCTCTGACACTGAGTCACTGACAGAGCATATAATGTTCCTGGTCATTCAGTCAGCTTCGATGCAGAATCTATGCTGAAGTACTTACCATGCAGGAAGATGATACCCTCCATTCGTCACATCCTTCGTACTCTTCGTAATCAGGTAGATGACCAATACTGGTCCGACTAACAAGGTGAAAGGATTGATGAACTTGTCGATCATGGTGTAAGCGACATAAGGATGTTTCGTCCAGATGTATCGCTCGGTGAAGATGCTCCTGAGATCGCTTCGCCAGGTATTCCGGGTCCACCGTAGGACCTGCTTGAGGAACCGCCAATTTGGTTTCATCGTCGATAGCAGCTCCGCCTCTTTGCAAACCTGGACATAGGTGTTCCATCCGTGCGAGACCATCCATCGGGTGAGAAACTTGTCGTCACCCGAGTTGAGGTGATATTTGCCAAGCCAGAGATCGTTGGTGAAGCCAAGGAGGAAGTCGGGATCTTTCAGGATGACCGTACGGTACGCAGCTGTTCGACCGGAAAGACATGGGATACCACCATCTATATGTGTGGAAGAAGCGATCTCGATGTTTCGGATGGTCAATCGGAACGCAGCGAGTACCTCCCAGATCGTCATCCTATGTCCACAAGGCTTGACCCGCTGACTCGTGCCGACTCCGCCGATCTGTTGATCTTCAAAACACGCGAGGACCGTGGGGAGGAGGGTAGGTGGCCAGATCGCGTCGTCGTCTGCAAAGACGATGATATCGGTGGTTGTGTTTCGGATACCGTGGGACATCTGTAGCCGTTTGTTGGCAAAGGGGACGGTGAGGACGCGTATTCGGGATGGATCGACAGAGTTGGCCAACTCCTGCAGAGGTCCAAGCATGCGTTCTTCCGTGACGATGATGATCTCCTTCGGTCGACCCTCCAACCAAGAGTATGCCGCCTCTGGACCGAAGTCAGCTCATGCATACAACCGTGGCTCGAGTATGACCCGCCTCGAAATTCCTCTCCGGCATCGATGGTGGGTACAATGATGGTGACATCCTCGTTCGCGACGTAGGAAGGGTTCTCAGGGAGTGGGATAGGGCGATAGGCGGCTCGAGCGAGCAGGCGGATAATGAACCATAAGTATCGATAGAAACTGTCGTCTCGTCAGCGCGTCATTCCACGGTAGGAGAATGACGTACCCGATGACACCAAATGGGACGACTGTAATAGTCAGTAGAAGCACATGCAAAATATGAGGAACTCACAGATGGGGAATTTATCGGAAGTGAGGTAGCTGGTAATGCATGAGTCGTATTTATGAATCGGTGACTGCTGTACTCACAGCATGGCGAAACAGGCCACAAAGGCCTCGTCGAGTCGACACTCCTCCCCTCCTCAAAAAGCAGATGTGTCGATCTCTCAGGAAATTAAAGGGTGAAAGGAATCAAGATACGTGAAATCGGGTCCAACAGCAAGCTTGTTGTCCCCGCCCCGTTCCTACACAACGCCACCTCTGACAAACTCGCCCAATCGTCTCGAGCTTCTATGTATCTACCAATCCGCGACGTTAACGTCCAATTATAAAGAGAATATGAAGAGTTAAAGTCTGGACATCTAGGCTTCCGCAGGTCAAAACTTCCGCCAATTGAAAGCATGGGATCTCTGTTAGTAAATATAAGCCAAGTCCCGAGCTGGTTTTTTTCTTCCGCTGTTTGTTCTTTCGAGGCAATGTGGCGATGCCTTGGTCCCCATCGTCTCGACATGCGTATGACATCTATCCATGATGTATTATCCTTGTCTGTCCCCCTGAGATCATTTCCGCTTCACCGTCGCTGTGATCAAACCAGATGGATCTGCGACCGGGTGGAACACCTCAGCTCCGCCTTTATAGTCAAGGCCATTATCGAGGCCAAAGGGAGCGAGGTTCACCGGTCTAAACTCATCTTAGATTCGTCAAACGAGCGATTGAGACACTCACATGTAGTGTTTGTTGGGCAATTCCATCGATGCCTCCGATATCCTTGGACATGATGTAAGGATCTTCTGCAAAGTGTTGTACAGGGTGGCCTAATATAATGGTCAGCGATTTCCGGTCAATGCCTCCTTTCCGCTCACCTGTACGCTCGCCGATTCATCTACCGCGAAGACCTCTAATACATTCGACCTCACTGACGCCGCTATCTTCGCGAAATCCAACTCCTTTGCAATCGATGGCAGATTGCCAATGGTAAGGGGTGTATTTGGTGGGAGGGGAACGGTGTACATCGATGTGACCGAGGTGGAGAAGAGCCGGTCGGCGACGTCTGCAAATCAAGTATTAGCGATATCCAGGCAATACAGGGAGACGTACCCTTCAGGGTAGTATATTCATCCCGGTAGAAGTTCTCGAAGGCAGAGCCAGCAGTCTTGAGCACTATCCCTAGAGTCAGCTATAATCCCTAAGCCAGACCAGCCGACTCACCAAGCAGATCCTTCATCCCGACCTTTAGAGTCGCATTCGCCTGATCCACACCTCCCGTCACGTCCACCTCACACTCGACCAGACCTTTCTCATCGCCGTCTCGCAAAAAGGAGGAGCCATGAGACTTTCCACCGACCTGTAACCAGAGATCAATCCTAAAGTGTTACATCACCTGATCGGAGAAATACCTCAATCCGAGACCACTTCAACGCAAGGATGTTGATGAAGCATTTGGTTATATGGGGATATTTGGTGACGAAGTGAAGTCCCAAGTGCAATGCGAAGACGGGTGGATCAAGGACATGTGAGGAAGTTTTGGCGAAGACTGCAAGATTTGTGTCAGTCCTGAGTAACCACTGGTCCGTATCTAGCGGGATGGGCTTACCATATACGGTGTTCTTCACTGATCAGTTAACGATGATGGACTTAGCTGTGTCTCTACAGCTGAGAGTAGATCATTAACTGACTCGAATCCGTCGCGACCACCGGCGAGTTGTCCGCCTTCGTATAAGAATGCTCGATATCGCCTTCGAGCATGACTATACGGTCCATCTCGCTGATAAGCCCCAACAAATAGCTTGATCGTTATTCTGGCCTACCTCGAACTGTATACTCGGCTACATGGTGCGTGTCGCCGTCACGAACAACTCGACATACACGGACGAGATCCTTCCCTGCTCAGATCACCTTGTTAGTAACAGTACAAGCGAAACATCCTAAAATACTGTACCATACCGAGCTGCAGATAAAAAGCCAGGTTGAGCGGACATCGTCGAAATCAAGCTTTTTAACAGGAACGCGGCTCTGCAGGCTCGAGGATTTTTGAGAGCTATTTGTGAAGGACTCGAGCGGTTGCGTGAGTCTCTCTATTCAATCTCATCGTTCTTATCGCAGTCGCAACCAACGTCTCAAGACCTCGACACTCGAGATACATAGATAAGACGCCGTCGGCCACGTCATCATTCCGCAAGCTGATAACCGCTACTAGCCTGACGCGGAACGGAGCAAGCCCAAGTAAGTTAAGTTATTGTTAACCAAACGTGTCACCTCCCGGCAAGCGTGATGCAGGGGATCAGTCAATCAGGTCGACACCTTAATCTCGGATATCGTAAGCATACGGTTTTCAAACGGCATTGCCGGTGGCCTTGAGGTCAATGAGCGCCTCCTTGAGCGGAAGAGGTGACAAGCTTGCGAACGGCATTGCATCTCCATCATCGCTCAAATCCCAGTTCCCTCATAGAAGTGTGTTCTGGAGAGCTGTATTGATTGACCGTCATGAGGTTGCTGCGGGATGGGTTGAAATGAACCTGACGCTTTTCTCAATACAGCAAGCAGTGAACATTCCAGACACATACCTAGGTGGAGTTCTCTTCAGCGCCAGCGCTTATCGGCTGATCTATCGTCAGGTGGTCTTAGCATCAGTAAGCAGGTCATTGCATTCTGTGTACCTCAAAGTTGCCTCTCCGCAGATGCGGTTCCCCCCCTACCGCCTTCTCGTCAGTGAGAGGAGAGGTTCTTTCACTTACCAAATCAATCTGGGCGGCATCTCGGCGCCAACCCAGCAGACTCCCCAGCCATCCACAAGTGCCCTTTGGCGCATCCTCTTCTTCTTACTCCTCTTCCTCACCGACCACGATCTCTCCCTTCTTGAATAATCTTGCTTGACAGTACTGAGAAGCGGAAGTCGCACAATGATCGATGCTTTTCTGAACGCCGACTCAAAAATCTCGCCGAACCCGAGCTCCTTGTAAAACTCCCTGGTGAAGCTGATGGCGGCAGGATCTGAGATCATTCCCTTCATGGCGATGGCGTTACCCGTCGCTTCGGCGAAAAGTTGCGCTTAGGAGGCAGAATGGCACGCATTCATCATTACCCCTTGCAACCTATGCTCGTGTGCGATTTCCAGCAGCTCGGCAAAGACTATCGGATCGATCATTCGACCTTGCGGTTCACGCTCTCGAACAGAACCCTTGGTTCGATCCATGTCCACTTATATGTATGATATCGGGCGTATGGTAGCGCAAACCGTTACTAAGGTCTTCGATGCGACAGCTGGGAAGATCCTCGATCTTGAAAGCATCGGGAATGTGTGTCGAGCGCTGGACTTGTTTCAGCGTTGATTTCCTCCAACAGGCGAAGGTGATTCGCGTCCGTGGGGTCCCGGTGAGGCGAAAAGAACGTAAAAAGGTCGACGGAGATGTTCCAGCTTCATTTCCAAGGACGAGGAATCGAACGAGGCCTCGGCGAGTACCTCGGACACAGCTGAGGCATCGAGTTTGATGCTTTTGTCTCGCTGCCGAGTCAACTCGATGTGCTGGCGGGCGAGACTTCGCAGCTCCTCAGTAAGCTTTGGGTTGGTGGTCGCAGTGGCAGCGAGATCGAGCGAAAGGCTTGAAGCCCCGATTTACATGAATACTGGCAGGCTTCAGCGTTGATTCTGATGCAAAGACAGCTTCGCAAGTGAATCGAGGATTGACGGCAACGGGATCAAGAGGACGTGCTAGTCCGGGTCCAAGGGATCTGGAATATCCTGGGCGGTACCGTGGGACTCGAAGCTTTGCGCAATACGCATCTGCAATCGGCCGATATCGATGCGGATCTCGTTGTCTGATTTGAGGCGGAGCTCGATACGGGATAGGGAAGCTACCATCCCACCAATATCAATAGCCCAAGCATGAGCAGCCGGGTACGACCACGTAGCGCAGATCGCCCATGGCACCGACTTTAACCATTTCGATGACGGACCTGAAGTGATGAAAGTGGAAGAAAATACGGTGTCACTGTGGTCGTGTAGTGTTTGAGTGTGATCGTATCTGGCGAGCAGGATGAATAAAGGGAGGAGAAGGTAGACAACAGACGAGGTACTGAAGCCAGCTGAAACGTAAAATCTCCGAAGTCCGACGTCACTGAAACGAAAGGCATTTCCACGTCAGTCTGTACGTGGTCAGGCTGATAGCCCGAATCCGGTTATCACCTCCCTCCACCACCGCTTCTAAGCTTGCCGGCTCTTTATATCGCTATGCTTCCTCGCCTTACTGGCTCAGCAATTTCATCAGCACGTACGATGTCGTCGCCCGCCAGTATGAGCGCCGCATCACGCCTTGCGACTGTCCAGCGACACTTGTCCAGCACGCCATCGACTTCATCAGGGAAAGTCGAGAGGTTGACGGTGTTTGGTGCAGGGTTGATGGGTGCTGGGATCGCACAAGTCGGAGCGCAGAATGGGCTGAAGGTCAGTAGGCACAAAAGGTTCACTTTGCCTTCCTGTAATGAGCGAAGCCGCGGAGCTGAGCTGATTTAAACAGGTTGTCCTTTCCGATGTGACAGATCAAGCATTGCAGTGGGTTTTAAGCGAGACCCACCACATTAGGAACTCATTCAAAGTGCATAGAAATGGCCTCAAGATCATATCCAAGTCCGTCTCCAGAGTCGCGAAGAAGAAACAACCCGACGACGTGGACGGCTTCATGAAGTCCATCATGGCGAATATCGAGACCACCACTGACGCGTATGTTCCCTTTCATCCCTGGGTGTACCTTACCTGACGAGAACCCAACAGGTCGAAGGCGGTAGCCGGTGCTGACTTGGTCGTCGAAGCGATTATCGAGAGTTTGAAGGTTAAGCGGGACCTGTTTGGGTTCTTGGATGGGAAGGCGAAGTGAGCGTTAGGCAATCTATGATGAGCGGAAGACTGATGGAAACAGCGAGTCCTGCATCTTCGCGACAAATACATCATCGCTGTCTATTACCGAGATCGCTGAGTCTTGCGGACAGGCCAGACAAAAACGGTGATTTATATGATCCGCCTAGCTACCGTCTTCAATCGGAAGGTTGAGCAGCATTGACAATCATGTCTAGGTTCGCCGGTTTGCACTTCTTCAACCCTGTCCCCGGTGAGTCATCGACCAAGCTTGTGCTCAGCAGCTTACGAAGCGCATCAAAGCAATGAAGCTTGTCGAGATCATCCGTACTTCTTCCACGTCAGACGAGACATACGAAGCCTTGAGAGAGGTGACATTACGGATGGGGAAGGCTCCAGTGACCTGCAAGGATACGCCGGGGTGTGTCTTCTTCAAGTCCCACTTGTTTGTATTACTCACTAGCATTACAGGTTTATCGTGAACCGACTGCTGGTACCGTACATGCGTAAGTTTATTATAGTCCACACGCCTGAGGTTGACCTATCCCAGTTGAGGCGATTCGGATGGTTGAGCGGGGAGATGCTACGCCGGAAGATGTCGATCAAGCAATGCAACTGGGAGCAGGAATGCGTGAGTAGCCGTTTTTCGTCCACTACTCTGAGTCGAATTGACCACGCAATGCGTAGCTATGGGAGTGAGCCAGAATTTCTTCCGGATGTATGCATCATGCGAGTGCTGACGCCATGCTTAGCCATTCTCCCTTCTTGACTTTGTTGGTCTCGGTAAGCCTTTTGTGCCCATTTTGGATCTAACTGATGTGCTCAGACACGACTGCATACATAGCGAGTGGCTGGCGGGAGAAGGCTGCGGCGAATCCAGGTGTGATCGCTGACAATCTCGTTAAACCAATACCGCTGCTGGAGGATTTGGTCAGGCAGGGTAGACTAGGAAGGAAGAGCGGGAAAGGGTTCTTTGACGTGAGCGTCCTTCACCAATCTTGCACAGTGGCTGATGAGGCATAGTACAACGACCAGAAGTGATACCTACCCAGAGATAGTTGGATGCGATATTGAAATGTTGTGATGCATTATGGTCTTGACATGTCATGGTACAGTGATGAATATGTGCAACGTGTGTAGAGTGATGGATATATACAGTATATAATGCGTCGTTTCGACCAAACATCCGCTCAGAGACCCCAAGAACTGCTCCCCGTTTGCTTCTCCTCCCTCTCCTGCCTCTCCCTATTCTCAGCCAATAACTGCGCCAAACCCGACTTTTTCCGTCGTTTCGCTCCCTTCGCCCCTAGTATCGGTGACGCAGCTCGTTTTGTCGGTATCGGTTCGGGATATGTGGGTGGATTCGGTGCGGAAGTGGGGATGTAAGTGAGTGATGGAGTCGAGAGGAGGGTGGGACGTGGTATCGTGGGTTGTACTTGCTCGATGGGAGCTTCAGGGGGGAGAGTTGCTGGATCAGGGGAAAGACTGGGAACTGAGTTGGTGGAGATGACGACCTCTGGAACGAGTTTCTCCTTCCTCGCTGTAGTTCGTTCCGATCTCGTTCGAGCGGGTAAGAACCCCTCCAGGACCCTTCTAACAGGTTTAGGTCTCTGAAAACTCGCTCCACACCGTCCACATTCCGCTTTTTTCCTCCTACCTCCGGTACCTACACCATCCTCCTCGACAACAACTCGTTTCCGCCTGTTGGTCCCCCATCCGCCGAGCCCTTCACGTAGACCTCCACAAGAGTGACACCACCATTCTGCAACACCTCCCGAGAAGGGTGAAGCAGGGACGGAAAGGAGGAGTCGGACGCGGGCTAGGTGTAATGCGGCGAGGGATGGGGACAAGGGTTGGAGAAGCGGTGGGAGCGAGAGGAGGTGGTTGAGCGTTTCTGATGGGTACTGAGATGGAGGAGTAGGTTCGAATAGGCCAGAGGTGGTGGTCGAAGCAGCCATGACCGCATCAACCTGGCTAATATTCTCGTATGCTCAGGAACTTGATGAGGTGGAACGTAATGGACAAGAGAAAGCTCAGTGGCGAAAGATAACGGCACCAAGGATTCCTTACGTAAGCTGTGGCTTCTTTAAGGCTAGGGATTTGCATTCGTTTTGTATCTACGGCTCTCATACCTTCGTTGTCCCCCCGATCATGGTTCTCCCTTCCTCAATATCCGAAGCTTCCCCTCTAGACCCACTCCTCCTCCTCCCCTTCCCGAAACACCTTCCTCCATCCCCTTCACCCGACCTGGAACCACTCTTCACCCTCTTAGAACCCCACCTCTCACCTTCTCCCACTTCATCAACCCCTACCATTCCGATATCGATCCTCACAGCTCATATGCGACAGATCACACGACGTGCACAGGTTCTGCTTAATGTTGCGAGGGTAGGAGCTGCTGAAGCGAGAGAAGGGTTGGATAAGGTGGATGTTGATCTGCGTGGGGTAGAATATGAGCGGGATAGGGTAAGGGAGGAGATTGAGCGGTGTGAGGATTACGCGTAGGTCCATTCGCCTTTATAGCCGGACCAAGCTGAGGGGGAGGGATGTTCAGACCCGCTTTCAAGGAGCTGGATCTTCCTGATATCGAGGCGTTCAGAGCTTCGGCGAGCGATGAAGCGCTTTCTGCTTTACGTGAGTTTACCTTGCGGCATGCGTTCACTCTTGTAGCTGACATGATCTCCGTCGTAGCTGCCGAGAAGGACGAGTCTTTTGAGTACGCCTTGACAATAGCCAGGCTGGAGTGTGAACTCACCGAGATTCAACAGTCTGTCATACCCCTTTTCTTGTCCATTTACCCGCTGATCAGGTACGCAGACGAGAAGCTCTGGTCGCTCAGCTCGCGAAGGATCGCGACGGTCTCATCAAGGCGAAGAAGGAGATCAAGGCGAAGTTCGATGCTGTCGACGTGTACCTGACTGATTTCGCAAAGGTTAGTGCGGTTTTGTATAGCTTGAACACCAAGAATGACTGTGGTGATCAGACGACGAACGCTGTGTCGAGTAAAGTGAAGGACGTGGCCAAAGTGCCTGCGCCATGACACTACACTGCCGAAAACGGATACTCAGCAACCTCATACCCCAAAGAAAACAACCATGCATATGCGGCATTGTAGACCAAACAATGCAAAAATCTCCCGCATCAAATCCACCACCGACCTTGATCTCCTCTCCATCACCTTGATTTCCTCCCATCATCCACAGCCTTCCATCCCCTATTTGTCCTCCTTGCATCTAATGAGGTCCTCGGATGCATTTCCAACAGAACCTCGGGCTGCTTTGCGCTCAGTCGTGCTGGCGAGGAAGCGTTTGATGAACGGGCAGACTCAAGAGACATCCTCGGTCTTGTACGAGATGGTGGGGAGATGCGAGAATCTAAAGGCGGAGGCGGCACGACGAACAGTGAGGAGAGACGGTTTGCAAGATTGTTCGAGGTCGCCAGGGGTTTTGTGGCGGTAGGAGGGCGAAGCCGTACAATATTGTTAGTTTTGGGTAGGGGAGGCGGAGCTGGGGGTTTAGGAGTTTGAAGTGGTCGAGGAAGGGTACGAAGGTTGTTTTGGATGGATGGGCCGTCGGCTGAAGATCGCCGTCTACTATGGCGGGACTGCGGGCGATCCAGCGATCTCCTGCGGAGGTCGTAATCGAGTGAGTGCCGAGGTGTGATATCGGGAGGTTTGGGTTTGGGGAAGAATCGGAGCTGGGAGTTGGGTATCCGGACGACATCCAGGATGCGTGGACTCGGCTCGTCCTCTTCTTCCGAGACAAAGTCGGGCCGAAGGGTGTCGACGCTGTTCCGCTCATGAACCGCGTTGGTGGATGGCATGAATGTTTTGGCCATGTCACCCTCCGTCCAGGCATCGTACTCGTTAAGGTCTCCATTCTTCGTCATCCCATTTGGCGATTCGCGAGAAAGGTCGGATCGATCCACTTGCTTCCCCTTTCCCTTGCTTTTGCTCTTGACAATCCTCGTCGGGATCGATTTCGGCACAAGCGTCACCTGGCCCTCTCCAGGTCCACGTAAGAAGGACTCGCTCGCCTTGTTCCAACGACAAGCTTCTAGGGGGACGTAGAGGTGTGTTCGGAGATGTACTGGATCGGATGGCCAGAGCTTGTTGATCTTGCGCAGCGTCGCGAGCTACTTATGTCAGCTCGTCTCCTCTCATTCTCTTGATATTCTACCCACTTCGATGCCGTATAGCAAAGCGATTCCTGCAAGCGATTCGACAGGGGTCACCTGTTCATCAGCTCGTATACCTGGTTGCAACCCACATAATGGATCAAAACTTCGACCTCCCCATTACCTACGTCACCATCCTGCACCATACTCATCCGTAACAGATCCAGACTCCCCTTCTCACTCCCACTCCGACTACTCTCGGCCACTTGCCTCTCCGTCTCGCTCGTCAACCTTCTCAATGAAGGTCGACTATCCGGTGGACTCTGACTTCCATCCTCGGCACTTTCCAGCGGGTGATCGGCTCGTCCAGAGAAACGACGGCGGAGGTAAGAAGTATTCGCGGACAGCGAGAGGTCAATAGGGAGGGTCAGGTCGTTCGTTTGGCCCCATGAGTCGGGGTTTGAAGGGGATGATGAGCAGGAGGAGAACAGCCGAGGAGGACTTCCGAGCATCGGAGCGAGTGAGACACGTTCATCTGCCAGACTGAGTAGAATCTGAGGGGTGAGAACAGGTGTACAACTGGGATGAAAGGACAAAGGTGATGCGTTGATTGGGAATGCACCATAATTCCAACACCTGGTACGAGCGGTGATCGCCGACACAACGCCGTCCAAAAGTTCTCATGATCTCTACCTTGCTTCTCCTTAACCAGGCAGTATCTCTGCAGCAAGCTCTCGAGGATGGTGAGCATTCACAGAGAGTATGCTGTTCTTTGGCTGACAAGAAAGGAGTAGCCGCCTAAACGATCCGATCTCCACCACATCACATTCCACTTCTACCGCTCAGCCATACTTCTCTCTCTCCCAGCCTCGACGTATGTCCTCCCTTGTCATTTTCATCCCCTATTAAATCTCCTTTCCTGCCTCTTCAGCCTCTGAGAAGACTTGTTCTCCTCTGTGCGCCGCGCCTTACGCTGAACGCTGTTCAGTACCCTGTCATCCCTCAAATCCCAGCTCATTCCCGCCTTACAACCCCTCTCCGAAAACGTTCCAATCCCCTTACCCAAATCCTCCGACGGATTCCGATTGTACGAGGACAGAGCTCTCGTCGAAGGAGCAGAGGGAAAAGGCGGGCTGAGATGTATCGAGGACGACGATAAAGGTGTGATGGGTCGGAGTATAGGAGCGCTCGGATGGGGGAGATGGAAGAAGGTTTATGTGAGGTACGTAGTAAATCGTCTGTCCATCATGATCAAGCGGGCTGAGGTTATGTCGAGCAGCTTTCGAGGGAACGATGGACGGTTTGAGGAACCGGTGTATACGATACCTGACCTGGATGATGAAGAACCGAATGGGAAAGAAGACCAACAGGAGACATGATACGCTTTAAACGCACAGCTTGTCACGCTACACTTGGCTGCCTTTCTATTTTGGCAGTCTCGATGTATGCATACCAGCGGCCAGATATACATGGGTCCAGGCGACTCAAGCATCCTCTAAGCCATCCATGCCTTCTTCATCTTCTTCGCCTTTTTCCTCATCGCCCCCATCCTCGTCCTCATCCATATCCAGTACCTCTACCTCTCTACCCTCACCCATGATCACACATCCCACTCGACGACCTTTCCGCCCATTCAAGGCGAGCGTCACCTTCTCCTTACTTTCGCTTGAACGGGTCGGATGTGGTAGCGATGAGAGCAGTCTGCAGCGAGAGATCGGGAGCGGAGGCAGTTCCTGTAACCGCTCAGCATCTTAAAAGGGAAGACCGTTTGAGGCTACTACTGACTTCCGAAGCTGTTTGGTTCCCTCGCGCCGCCAGATCAGCCATGTTCCATTCTTTATCAAGCTGGTCGACAGGTATCGAGCTCATCGCTTCCTGTAGTTCCCCGTACTCGAGGGTGGCCGAATAGCGTTGCCCCCCTGCACTTTCGAGGACGAGTAACAGCTCGACATTGTCAAAGAATTGGATCGCGAGGCAGGATGCCTCATGATCGAGGCTTAAGACGATGTAACTGCCTCGTGAAGAGCCTTCTGATGGGAGATGCGCCAGCCATACTGGGAAGCTTCAGCGAAAGAGACGGAACCAAGTGGCGGCGGACTTACGATACTGCGAGTCAGCTTCCGATGCGGAGACGTAGGCCGTCCACAGTCCCTTATTCGCAATCAGCTGCACGGAGATGGTCAATGACTCGAAACCTACATCATCTATACACCGCTCGTCATACAGCGAATCTCCGCTTGGATCGAAGCGACCTGGGACGGCACCACCGTCCTCACTTCGTATATCCTTGCCTTCCAGTGCTTGCTTGATCACCGTCTCGCATTGAGCCAAAAGGGTATTCGCCCAGACCCAAGGCTCCTCCTCCATATGTCCCATAATCGCATCTTCAGCTTCCTTCTTCTCCTCGACCGTCTCTCGTGATCGAGAATCATCGGTCGACCAAGCTCTATAAGCTCTGGTCGGCGTGGCATCTACCGATGGTGGCAAAGCCAAGCTTGAGTCGACAGAGTTATCAGATGCAGCTCCCGAAGAGGGCATCGAGTCGATCGAATGCTCTGCGGCTGCTGGCGGGGTTCCATCTGTTGTTCTTCGAGATGGCGGAAGTGCAGGTCGTGATGGATAGGATAGCTTAGTCAACGTCTCTTCGAGAACGATCTCGATATCGCGCACGGGTCTGATAGGGTAGGGATGTAGAGTAGAAGGAAGCACGTCGTCCGGCGGTAGGATCGGCAGATCAGGGAAGTATCGCTGGAATGGCGAAGCAACAAAACCGTTCCGCATGAATGACCAAACGAGTTTGAGATCGTGCATCGCAGTTGGAAGAGTATCCTGACTCGGATCGTGCGCCGCGGCTCGTGCGATCTCTATGCGGAATGTTCAGCGATTATGGGCAACTATTACCCTTACTTACCGTACCTTAGCCACTTCATCCACTCCGCCGTAGCCTGCATCTCATGCTCGGCGTCCTGTCTCATCTGCTCGATCAATGTGGCCAAGCCGCAAGAGTTTTCAATGGCTCGCTGAATGGAGTCAGGTTGAAGTCCCAGCTGCTGACAGTATGAGGGTCTGCGGATTGAATTCAAACAAGGGTCTTATAGCTAAAGCAGAAACTCACGTCTTGGCCCAGCCTCGCAATTCCTCCAGTAGAAGTATGATCCGTTCCAAAGCTGGCGCGATACTCTCCGAGATGACCTTTTGGATGGTTTTGAATGAGTTCTCCAATGCTGCTTCCCACCTCAAAATATTCTGTAGACATCAATCACGAACCATTTCATCAGCGAACGGCCTTCCGCATATGCCTCACCCACCCTTCCGGTCAAGCGATTCCCAAGCCATTCCGCGACGGCAACTCCGCTCCTACCCGTCATCAGGGACTTGAACAGATCCGCATGGACCCCTTGTTTCGACACTGGTGTATCTCTCAGCCTGATCTCGCCACGCTTTAAGACGCAGACCTACTTCCTTGTTGATCCGCACACGTTTCAAGCTCTTCTCTCCAGATCATCGTCTGTTTCTCCCCATCTCGGAAGGCTTGCTCAACGGCTTCGAGGCCTTGGACAATCACGTCAAGGAAGCTTGACATCCGGTCGGATATCTGAGCAAGAGCCAATAAAGGCGAAGAAGGTGGTTTCGACGAGGATGGTAAAAGGAAAGTACCGGTGAGGTAGCGGTACGTTTCGGAACCACTCGGAGGGGACAAGCAGAGAATATCGGGTGGAGCTTGTGGAGTAAATGGTATGAGTGAAGGGAAATGGCTGAGCTTGGTATGCAGTGAAGGAGTCGAGGATGATGAAGCTGTCGCAGAGGTAGGCAGAGTGAAGGGGAGCACACTGGATCAATTTATCAGTATGATTGCATTGACCAGCACTCAACTCACTTGGCAGGACGAGGCGGTTCTACATGCGTCACTGGAGGTAACGAGTCGATGATCATGATCGAGGAACCGTTCTGTCGCACTTAGTCATTCAAGGGAGTATCAATCCTCTGAATTGCACTCACCCTCGTTTGACCCCAATCCGTCCCACTTCTTCGCCATTCCATCCTCCACCACCGACTCCCAGATTGCAGATCCGCCCGATCTCTCGCCGAAAGATTGTCTACAGCCTGAGGGCAAGGTATTGATCGTACCACTGCGCCATTATGTACGGACAGATGTGAGAGGGTCGCTGTCTTCGCTTGCCATCGCTCGCCTGGTTGAAGGAATGTGGAAGGTAAAAAGGGATAGTTGACTTGAAGTAGGGATAAATGAAGGCCTACGATCCGATCAACAGTCGCCTTGCGGGATACAGCTTTCTCACCATCCAGACTCCAGGCTAAACCCTCGACGTTGCCTTCCAACTCTACCTCCCATACTTTACTTCCCGACATCCTCCATAGAGCCACTTTAATACGAGATCCACTTGTCTCAGCCTTCCCTTTACCTTTGGTCACAGCACTATTCGAAACCTTTGTGGTCGTCGTGGGGACGCTCGACGCCGAATCGAACGGTGCGAGCAGGACTACCAGGTCCATCGCTGGGTTGCAGGCATCCGGATGTAGGATGTGTGGAGTAGGGAGGTGAAGCGTGGCGATGGGAGTGAAGGAACTGGAGTTGGGGAAGATCATGTTGAAGTTCTTGGCGCAGGCTCAGACGCTTGAGAGAGGGACGGGCTGTAGTTCCACCTGATCACCTGAAATGTTGGGTTCGACCAATGTCCGAGGCAAAAGAAAGTCAAAACGCGTGGACACCACGCGACCTAATCGGCGAGCTCGGTGATGAGGATGAAACGCATCAAAACTGGAAATTACCCCTCCTTCACCCATCATTATTTTAGCTGTACATATCCCTCACGCTGATACAACGGGTCATAATGGACGCCCTCCTCTCACCTCCTCACCCCGTTTCCAGCCCATCATCATCTCGACGAGCACCAACTGGTGCACCGAAGTCTTCCTCTATACCACCAATCAAGCTCGTCCATCCAAACGTACACACTTTCGCACATGTTAATCAGCCCGAGCGAGATGTCGAAGCGGAGATAGACGAGCTAATGTCGGATGATGAAGCTGGGTCGGAACAAGTGAAGAGAGGTTCCGGAGGATGGAGGTGTAAATGGGGAAATTGTCCTCTGGCTTTTGATGAGCAGGAGAGACTGGTACACCACATCCATACGGGTGTGTAATCCGATACCATCACCCTTTCTTGACGTGACGCTGATGCGATGTTGAAGATCATATTGGAGGAGGAAAGGATGTTTATATATGCGAATGGTCGGACTGCCTTCGGAAAGGACAGAAACAGGCTACGAGACATTCCCTCATCACCCATTGTCGTGCTCATACCGGAGAAAGACCTTACACTTGTTCGGTACCTGGTAAGTAGCTTTCCCGGCAGTTCAGTTGTAGCTGATCTTGGTGACGTAGCTTGCGGAAAGACGTTCACCCGATCCGACGCGATGAACAAGCACCTCCGCTCACTCCACGGGATAATAACCGAACCACCCAACAAGAAGAAGCCTAAAGATCCACCTTCAGCCTTGACACAACGACCTCTCCCAGCAGCCGAACAAGCCGAATGGATGCGTTCAAACGATCTGGACTTGATCGAGGATGAGGAAGTAGCTGAAGTACTTCCTCGAGTGAGACGGCGGGAGATGTTCTGGACGACTTCGGAGGATGATGAGAGATTAGTGAAGATGGTACGGGACCGGTATCCGAGGGGACTTGGAAAACTGAAAGGAAGGGCTGAGGACGGTTCGGAAGACTCGTTCGACGAAGGTGTGGGAGGGAGGTGTGACCTCGGACCGAAAGTAGAGAATCTGATGACGGATCCCGAAGATGGGAAGGAGGTAGAGTTAATGACTAGACCCGGGTGGCAGATCAAGTTCATCATGGCGAAGGCGAAATTGATGTTGGTTGAGGAGGAGAATGCCATGCGGAGACGAGAGTTGGCGGAATTGATGGTATTGGAGAGGAAAATGCAGACGGGGGAAGTATGAGACTTGGGTTTCTTTGAGGTCTTTGCGGACATTCTATGGCTTCGGTTGTACACAGATACGAGAGATCTCGTATTCATCATCATGTCATGTCTTCATGCGTCCACGCGGATTAACCTGTTGCTCAATGGAAAGTCGGCATCGCGACCGTCGCTTTGTTACCGATAGCGTCCGCAGCAGGCCATAAAGCGGTTGTTGTCTGTCATGATGTCAGCTTCAGACTGAACCCTGGGAGAATGGACCCACTTTTCGTTGAGTATAGAAGTCAAGTCCCGTCTTCCCGTAGAACGGGATGTCACCCATAAAGGATCCCTTGTTACCAGACCAGTTAAACATAGGCAATGGCACCTGGCAAACGGGTCAGTGTCCATCTGCCACCAAGCGAGCTTACAGGGACCGCGATATTGATCCCGATCTGTCCAGGCTCAGCTAATGTTTCGAACTTCCGAGCCGTTGCGCCGTTGTTGGTCTACCGGAGATTAGGTGACCTACACAGTGCATGCCAAAGTACTCACAAAGATAGCAGCTCCGTTTCCGCTGGTACAGATCATTCGAACGCCAATCCAGACAGAGTAAACTCACTATCGGTTCGCATTGATGATCTCAATAGCCTCATCCAGGGTCTCAGCCATTACAATATTTAGAACCGGCCCAAAGATCTCGTTTCTGCGATACATCAGCATCTCTGGATCAGCTGGCTGATGATTCCACCGAACTGGTACGCCTGCATCTCCGTTGTTACCTCGACTATTGATGGTCCAACGAAGTTGCCATCTGGATACTCGGGCACGGTACAGCCTCTTCCATCAAGGAGGACCTTCCCACCTTCCTTCTGGACGGATTCGATGAAGCCTTTGATTCGCTCCTTCGCGGCGGACGAGATCACCGGTCCACTGGAGGGCGATCAACTAGGTACAATGACACTCAAGCTATATGCTTACAGGTCTGCACCCTCCTCGAAACCGCCGGTGACCTTCAGTGATTTCGCCCGCTCGATGAGTTCTGGTAGCCAATCCCGAGCGTTCCCGACAAGTATGGCTGGACAATCATAAGTGCAGGACTGATTTGCGGGAAAATGACATACCAACTGAGAGAGCCATACACCGTTGTCCCGCTGCTCCGAAAGCAGCTCCAGCAACAGCATTCAATGTAAGATTCTTGTTGGCTTCGCTCTCTCGTCAGCACAATAGGCAAGCAAAGGTCACCCGGTACCGTCAGGCATGATTACACAGTGATTCTTCGCTCCGAGGTTCGCCTGCACCCGCTTCCCTAACGGTGTCGCCCGATTGTAGATATGCTTCCCGGCATTGTCCCCACCAACGAAAGAGATTGCTTTTATAGCTGGATGATCGCAGATTCGATTGACGGTTGCCGAGCTGCCATGAACTCTGCGGCGAGGTCAGCTTGCTCATACCCTGCTGTTAAAGACGCACACATTGATGACTCCTGGCGGCATCCCTAGACATAGACCGAAATCAGCATGAGAATAGTCCATGCAAGACCATGGACACACCTGCTCGCTCGCACAACTCAGCGATGATCATCGTCGCTCCCGGATCTCTCTCGGACGGCTTGACCACCAACGTGTTCCCCGTCACAGTCGCCAACGCAGCGGACCACAAGACAATCCTGCTCTAATTAGCTACGGATCAGCCACGAATGGGAACACTGCTTACATAGCCGGGAAGTTGAACGGAGTGATAGCCGCGCAGACACCAAGTGGTACTCGTCTCGAGTAAGTGTCCATATCATTCGCGACCTGAAGCTTATCTCCGAGGAGATTCGATGTGATAGCTGTAGCTGATTCCACGACCTGTCCAAACGTCAGCTCATTTGTGAAAATGCTTTAAATTAATTCACCTGAAGACCTCGCTGGACATCTCCCTGAGCATCTGGGAATGTCTTTCCCTGCTCCAGGACGATTGATCGAGCTATCTCCGGGGTGTGTTGCCGGATCAGATGCTGCAGTCTGAAAGGCTCTGGTCAGTTCATTTCGTCGACCGAGGGGAAGCCGACTCACTCGAACACTACCCGTTGTCGTTTGATGATACTGAACTCTGACCAAGTCTTGAATGCCTGACTAGCAGCATCCACAGCCGCATTGAACTCGCCCTCCGTTGTTTCTGGCACATAGTTGACTATCGTCTGCGTTGACTGCACCCGAACCTTCATCAGCCTTGGCCGGTAGATTGGAGCTCCTCGGCATACCGGATCCCGAACTTCTAGCCATTTATCCGTCTGACTCTCCGTAAACTCTCCACCAATGTAATTCTTAGTTCGACCACCGTTCGCAGTGGTACCTCTCCATTTCGAGCTGACCTCTTCGGCAGCTTTCATTCCAAGAGCTGAGTAACGAGGAGCTGAGGAGGAAGAAGGAGATGCAGCGGTCGCGGCATACCGTACAAAGGGGAAGGTTAACGCTCGTGTTAGTTTCAGCATGATAGTCGGTCTCGACGATGTTTGATGTCCGCTGTCAGAACCGTTGTTCTGATAGAAAATGTCAAGCGTGCTTCTCCACATGTCACCATCCTCCAGCAGTAACCTTACGTAAAGCTTTTCAGCTCGATCCACGTGTTTGCTACAAAGTGAGCGAAGTTGTCGGTCCCTCTCACATCTATCGTTCATGCAGCACGGCTAGATGTCACTCAACACTGTGGTTAACAACCTCGTCAGAGCAGCTGCCGGTATCCCATCCGACATCTCCGATGCAGACCTCGATCGACACGTCGCTGAGCTTCTCGCATCAGAGGCGAAAGCGAAGGAGAAATCATGGTCTGAGCTTGGTTTATCTGCCTTCCTTGGTGATGGTCGAGATTCGTATGTCCACCTCATCACCTTTACTACCTGGTGGAGCTGACGTGCCGGTAGACCTGATCCGGGATTACCGAGACCGAATAAGAGGTTCTTGGCTAGTGTGATCCGGACTGTTGATGGGCATAATTCGGCGTTACTCCGGGCACAGGCGATGGCTGCGAGGGATGTGAGGGTTGGGAGAGGTGAGAGCTCGAGGTCTGGTGCTAGTCGACTCTTTGGAGGTGCTATGCGGAGTGTAGGGCGAGAAAGGGAGAGCAGGGGATCTGACAGGGAGAGGGAAAGTAGAAGACATGGGAGAGACGCAGAGGAGGTGGATGAGCGATGGAGGAGGGATGGCACGTTGAGACGGTCTGCTCGGGATGAGGAGGATGAGATCAACGAGCGAAAACGTAATCATGAAAGACGTGATCGTGGACGATCAAGACGGTCATATCGGGATGAGGAGGAGGAAGTGAACGGACGAAGGAGAAATGATGGGCGATCGGAGCTGTCGAGGCGGGAAAGAAGAGAGCGAGATCGTCGTTCGCGCAGAGATCAGGGCGGACGACCGCAGGAAGAATCTGATGAGGACAGCCGACATCGACGCACTCACCAATCGGAGCAGGACGGCAAGACTAACGGTGCGGACGATGAAGAGGAGCATCGTTCGAAGCATACAAACCGTCATACCAAACCTTCGCGCTCACCGCTTCCGGTCGCGTCTTCCCCGCCAGTAAAACCTTCTCCATTACCACCTTCCCCAACTCTGCCTCCAGCACTGGCCCTCTCCAAAATGGACAAGTATTTCAATCGAGAGTATGACCCCCGGTTTGACTTAGGCGAAGTCCCCAAAGAAGGATTCATTGGCGAAGTAGGATGGCACAACATGCTTGCCATACTGAAGGAAAGAGGCAAGAAGCGTCGACATCACTCTCCGACACTGTCCGATGATCCGCTTGACATCCCGGCCGCTACTGCTATTCGAGCAAGCTCACCGAGCAGGATGGATAACGTGAAACCTCGAAGGAAGGAGAAGAAGATGAGGTGGAGCGATGAGAGTGATGATGAGCGGGAGAGGGGGAAGAGGAAGGAGAAGAAGAAGCAGGAGAAGCAGAGGGAGAAGAACTTGACTACCACTGTGAATGGGGATGGAGATGGGAAAGGGATGTTCGACATGGCTTATGTCAAGAAAGGCGGAGTGAGGGAGTGGGATGTCGGAAAGTGATTCGTCTTGTCACTTTCATAACTGCATATATGGCATGAAAAAATATCACTGCATTCCTACCCATGACTTCACGAGCGTTCTCGCATATGGGATGTAACTCAGACTGTACTGTTTATTTCGTCAGCACATCGTCTCACCTGACTCGAGGCGACCTACCCATAGGAAAGCGAGGTACTGGACAATGACGAAGACGATACACAAGATAGCCGGGAGAACGAAGGCGCTGACGAAAGTCATGGCGATTGATGCGAAGAGAAGAAGGGTTGCGACGACTCGAACTCCCTTGAACATAGTCTGAAGTTGTTTCTTGAACCCGCTGTGTTGACGACATGCCATCAGCCCAGATTTCTGTGAAGATGAACAGGAAAGACTGACACGAGGAAGCCCGTCCCGATGAGAGAGAGGATCGCACCGACGGCGAAGAGCGCTAAGAGCGATGCCTCGGCACAGCTTAACGTAGGGAGGACGTGAAGCTTACTGGCGAAAGCACCGGTAGCTCCGAGGAAGAGGAGGATCGCACCCAGCAACGAGACCGCAAGACCTCCGACAAAGCCTGATGCCATAGATCAGCTGAGCCTCGACTGGAGAGACCGTACAGACATGCTGCGAAGCCGCCTATTCGCTGTGCTCGTGTCAAGCCAAGAGCCGAAAATGCAGATTGTTCCTGAGCAAGAGGATTCAGTGATCAGCGTGAGGAATGATCCAAGAATAATACACGCACACCACCGAAGACAATATCATCGGTCTGAGATTCGAGATCTGCTCCATTGACCGAACGCATAACGGAGGGAGAAGGTCGAGAAGAGATCACAAGGAGCGAAGCTCTAAGATCAGCTGAAATCCCATCTACTCTCCACAACACGCACTATACCACTTTCGTGACATGTTGAATGATCGTGTATGCTACCGTTCAGAGTCGGTGATCACAGAGAGTTGGGGATGATCAGTGGAGCAGTCGAAGGCGGATGACCGAAGTCGCGACGTGATCACAACAAGATCCGCCACAGTCGGCGAGTTCCGGTCTTAACCGTTTAGTGGAGGGCCTTTCTTTAGCCTTTGGTATCCCATCCGTACAGGCAGGACTTGCCACCATTCCAGCTCGTTCAGCTTCGATTCTGTTGGAAACATTACTGGCAAGTAGCTGGCTAGTTCCCTCTTCACATACCTCATCTTTCGTAGTCCCCCCACAGGGCTCTCCACATCATGTCCGAGGAACCCTACCGAACCCTTCAGACCTACACGGCTCCTCAAGAAATCCTCGACGAACATGAGGAGATGGCCGAGGAGGAAGGGGCTCCCGACGCGTTTCAAGATAAAGCTCAGTCCAAGCAGGTCGCCGCTCGACAGAGTGATTACCAGCTTCGGCGTTTCAATCGGACTGAAGCGACGGGTGAAGGGGAAGATGAGAGTTATGCGGATCGGATGAGGTTGGTCAACCTCCAGCGGGAGGAGGAGAAGGTTCGGCGGTATAAGGAGCAACTGGAGAAGGATAAGGAGGGGAAGCAGGAGATACAGGTGGATGAGAAGACACCGCCTAGAGAGATCGCTGCTGGAGATACCCCGCCTAGGGCGATTGCAGGGGATCAGACTCCGCCGCAGATCAAGGAGGATGGGGAGAAGACCCCGCCGAAGAAGAGACGGAGATGGGATGTTGAGGAGCCGGCTGTGAAGGAGGAGGAGGAGGAGAAGCCTGGAGAATGGTCGAAGGAGGCTTTGGAGGATGCGGGACCAAAGAAGAGACGATCAAGATGGGATCAGACACCTGCGGAAGCTCCGGATGCGACGCCGAGTATGAAGCGGTCACGATGGGATCAAACACCGGCAGCCTCGACGACAACGATGATTGGACAATCGCAAAACTACCCATCGAACGGGACCATGATGGTAGAGGATAAGCGATATCGGGCAATCACAGAAGACGAGCTAGACGGATTACTACCGGGATCAGCGGAAGGTTATGTCATCGTCGCTATTCCCGACGATTACAAGCCTTCGCCATCAGTTCGAAAGATGATACCCGCTCAACCGTCGGACGGGTTCATGATGCAGGATGATGGGGATGCAGCGAAGGCAAGAACTGCTGGTGGCGGTCTGCAGGGAACAACCGAGCAGACAGAGATCGAGGGCATAGGGACGCTACAGTTCCTCAAACCCGAAGACACGCAGTACTTCGCCAAGGTGCTTGGAGAGGGGGGTGGAGAGGAGGACGATATTGGTTATTCTCTGGATGAGCTGAAGGAGAGGAAGATCATGCGGTTGTTGCTGAAGATCAAGAACGGTACCCCTCCTGTGCGGAAGACGGCTTTGCGACAGATCACCGATCGGGCTCGAGAGTTTGGCGCCGGACCGCTGTTCGACAAGATCCTTCCTCTTCTCATGGAACGGACGCTGGAAGATCAGGAGCGACATCTACTCGTCAAGGTCATTGATCGAGTTCTGTACAAGCTCGATGATCTGGTCCGGCCATACGTCCATAAAATCCTCGTCGTCATCGAGCCACTGCTCATTGATGAGGACTACTACGCTCGAGTCGAGGGTCGCGAGATCATCAGTAATCTCGCCAAAGCCGCAGGTCTAGCTCATATGATTTCGACAATGCGGCCCGATATTGATCACGTCGATGAGTATGTTCGAAATACTACCGCTCGAGCATTCTCCGTCGTCGCATCCGCTCTGGGAATCCCCGCCCTCCTTCCCTTCCTCAAAGCCGTTTGCCGATCGAAGAAGTCATGGCAAGCGCGACATACCGGTATTCGAATCATTCAGCAAATCTCCATTATGATGGGCTGCGCCGTCCTCCCTCACCTCCGCAACCTCGTCGATGCCGTGGCAGATGGCCTACAAGACGAGCAGCAGAAAGTCCGGACCATGACCGCGCTCAGTCTCGCTGGTCTTGCCGAGTCCGCTGCTCCTTACGGTATCGAATCGTTCGACAATGTCCTGAAACCCCTCTGGCTTGGTATCCGACAACATCGAGGCAAAACTCTTGCAGCCTTCCTCAAGGCTATCGGATACATCATCCCGCTTATGGATCCAGAGTATGCCGGCTATTACGTTCGAGAATGTATGCCGATTCTTATCCGAGAATTCCAGACATCGGATGAGGAGATGCGCCGCATCGTCCTGCAGGTCATCAAGCAATGTGCGGGTACCGAGGGTGTTTCGCCGACCTATATCAAGGAGGAAGTCCTCCCTGAGTTCTTTAAGGCGTTCTGGGTTCGACGGATGGCTCTGGACAAGCGGAACTACAAGCAGCTCGTCGAGACTACTGTCGAGCTCGCGCAGAAAGCCGGTGTAGCGGAGATCGTCGGGCGAGTTTGCAATGACTTGAAAGACGAGAGCGAGCCTTTCCGTAAGATGGTGATGGAGACCATCACGAAGGTTATCGCGGCTGTCGGAGCGGGAGAGATTGATGAGCGACTCGAGGTACTCCTCATCGACGGTATCATCTTCGCGTTCCAGGAGCAAACGCTCGAGGACACGGTCATGCTCGACGGATTCGGGACAGTCATCAACGCACTCGGTGGCCGAGTCAAGCCGTACCTTCCTCAGATCGTGTCGATGATCCTTTGGCGATTGACAAACAAGAGCGCGAAGGTCCGAATGCTCGCGGCTGATCTGACCTCAAGGCTTGCACCGATCATCAAGAGCTCGGGAGAGGATCAGCTGCTAAGCAAGCTGGGTTTGGTGATCTTCGAGCAGCTTGGTGAGGAGTATCCGGATGCACTGGGAAGGTGAGCAAGATATGAAACGAGTCATGCTGACGTCAGTCTTATCGCCGCTGAGGGAGCCATCGCGAATGTTGTGGGTATGACGCAGATGAACCCGCCAGTGAAGGATCTACGTGAGTTCCGCACCCATGAATTAGCTGTTCCACTGACAGATGCAGTGCCCCGAATGACTCCGATCTTGCGGAATCGTCACGAGAAGGTGCAGGAAGCCACTATCAACTTGATTGGGCGTATTGGTGAGTAATCAGAGTAGGTTTGAGCTGACATTCAGCCGATCGCGGTGCCGAATTTGTTCCTGCAAAGGAGTGGATGCGGATATGCTTCGAGCTGCTCGATTTGCTGAAGGCGCACAAGAAAGCTATCCGACGAGCAGCCGTCAACTCCTTCGGTTACATTGCGAAGGCCATCGGACCGCAAGATGTGCTCAGTGTCCTCCTTACCAACTTGAAGGTGCAGGAGCGTCAGTCCCGAGTGTGCAGTACCGTCGCAATTGGTAAGTCAATAGTCTGGAACACTGCTTACATTCAGCCATTGTTTCCGAGACTTGTGGTCCATTTACATGCATCCCCGCTATCCTGAACGAATACCGAACACCCGAGCTCAACGTGCGGAACGGTTGCCTTAAAGCCCTTGCGTTCGTCTTCGAATACGTCGGCGAGATGTCAAAGGACTATATCCATTCGGTCGTCGGTCTTCTCGAGGACGCACTCACCGATCGAGATCACGTCCATCGACAGACGGCAGCGGCCATTGTCAAGCACTTGACCATCGGTGTAGCGGGTCTAGGATACGAAGAAGCGCTCACACATTTGCTCAATCTCGTTTGGCCAAACATCTTCGAGACCAGTCCTCACGTCATCGGAGGGATGATGGATGCGATCGAGGCGATGAGGTTGGGGATCGGACCGGGACCGGTTTTGTCGTATGTTTTGCAGGGGATGTACCACCCGGCGAGGCGGGTACGAGAGGTATACTGGCGAATCTACAGTGAGTCGTTCTTTTCTCCTCTCAAACGTGCCTCAGATCGTTAATATCTATAGACACCCTCATCCTTGGCTCAGCTGACGCGATGGTCCCATTCTATCCCGACCTTGGTTCCGCTTCCGACCGGGCGTCAGGACAGGACTATACGAGACATCACCTCATGATGCGCGTTTGACCGAAGCATGCATCCTATGAGATATCTTTTGCTCGGACATACCTCATGTCTCAGATATTTACCAGTAATAGCACTGTCTTCATCAATTCTCCTAGGATGTTCCTTCAGTGAGGGATTGGCAGTTTAGTCCAGACTTTTATGTTTGACGTATTCACGAGCTATATCCAGTCCAGACCGTGCATCACCAGGACGTCTTTTGATACCTATGACTTCCCCTCGATCAAAGAGTGACATAAACCAATCCAACAGCGTTCGCACTTCCTTCCGCCGCCTCCAAACCATTCGCATTTGTCATAGCCTCCCCTGTGAACACACCGAACCAAGCCCAGCGCTCGACCATGGAAGCTCCTTCCCCCCTGAACCAAGCTATCACGGTCTTCATGAAAGTCTGGGCTTGATCGGATGTACAAGTCTGTGCGCCTTGGCCGTAGGTCTGACAAGCCCACTCCGTCAGCCAGAGGGGTTTCCCGAAGGTTGCGTAGAAGTCCTGTATGGGTGGCGTCAGTGCCCTTTCATATGAAGTGGGGGGAGAATTCTAGTGAGCATGGAAGTAATGGCGATCGACGCAGGGGACGAGGGGCATCGATTTTCGCTGACCTTTGCGTAATCTATGAGTTCTTGAGCATCTGTTCCGTAGAAGTGGAAAGCGGTCACGTCCCATGCACACTCGTTATTACAAGCAGCTTGCCAACTCTAAGAAAGGATACTTTAGCAGATTCAACAAACAGCTAGGAGTCCGGTAGTGACCACGCAAAAGGGGGAATCCGTGACCGCGTAGGAGAAAGAATCAAACTCACAGTCATCCAAGCTTTACCGCCTCGAGCGACGGCGGGTGAGGCGATCTTGTAAGATCCGCCGAGAGCTTTTGTCCATTGTTGGTGTAATGTGGCGGCTGTGTTTGGATCTATGTTGGCGCCGCCATACCCCGCTGCCTGGTCGGCTACGAGAAGAGGTTGTAAGTTTAGATTACACGCAGGGATCGGCGGTGCACGCATGTGATCATGATCGAAGAGACGATACACGGCAGGAAATTATTGTAAGTGCAAGGGCGAGGAGAAATCGACGTCAGAGGGAAGAGGGATGACGGAAGAGAAGGGAAGGAGAAGCGGAGATGGCTGAAAACTTACGCTCATTGAATGACAAGACGTAATCTACTCCCGCAGGCCACGACTTGGCAGCTCCCGCAACGCCAGCAACCGACCCACTCCCCCAAACCTGAGGGACAAACTCGAGACCGCTCACTCCGGACGTCGGAGTCAGAGCCCAATCGTAATACCATGATAACTTCGACCCAGGTGCGTTGGCAAAAGTGTTGACCTTCGTGCCGGATTGACCGTTCCATCCAAGACCGACGGGACCACCAGCGCTACCTCCTCCACCAGCGGGAGAGGTCGGGGCCGCAGTCAAAGACGCGGGAGGTGAGACTGCAGACTTTGTTGTAGACGAGGTCGGTGTGGTGGTAGGGGGAGAAGGAGCGGTAGTCTCTGTGTTGGCGTGAGTCGTGGGAGTTGTCGAGACGACCGGGCTGCTTGAGGATGTCGTGATGGGTTTCGTGGTGGTCGTGACTGTCGTAGTAGGAGTAGCTGTTGTTGTAGTGGTAGTGAGCTGGAGGTGGCTGTGAGATGCTTGACCACCACCCTGACCGAGCGCTGCTACAGCATCAAGAGACTCGGAAGGACCTGCAGCCACCGTTGGAGGTACCGTTGGGGGCTGGGCGTTCATTGAGGTGGTCGCTTGAGCCAGAGCGGCCATCTCCTCGCCGGAAGCAGTGCCGGACACACTTATCGAGCTTTGCAGAGCGATAGTAGTTGTAGACGTAGCGACGATCTGGGATGTGACCGACGTACTGGTCGTCAGGTTCTTATAGTGCAGGCGATGGTGCCTTCCGAGATCGAGACCGGTGGAGTTACGGTTGCTTGCGGAACAAGTGCGGCGGTGGTTATGAGGAGCTGCACTGGCAAGTAGCGGTAGGAGGAAGATCAAAGCGAAGGTGAGCATGCGGAAGGAAGAGATCGGCCGTACGACTTGTACCAGACAGGTAGACAAGCGTCGGTGGAGGGTCAGTCAGGTAGGTAGTAAGCGTTGAAGGAGCGCGAGGAATCCGAAATTGAGGCAAAGGAAGAAAGGGGAAAATGGGACGGGATCTGAAAGATCTATCGATCCTCAGCATGTCTTATAGACCTCCTCGATGGTGACTCTAGATCAATCGTTCACCCTCATTCCGCTACATCCCGTTTCAGCCTCTTTGCAAATTAGGGTTGATTGATCCTCCTTTACGAAACCGAGATCACGGAGCATCGATGAGATAGGGGTCAATCCAAGGAAACGGACGCGTGGTGACCCCGCAGATCACGGGGTTACATACAAAGGTGCGCGTAAGAGGGTGTTGATGCCATCGCGTGGTGAGATCTTTCGAGATGATAACGAGGACGCGTAGAAGGGAAGGAACCTCGTTTCGGTTGGAAACAGGGCAGATTCCCTACGGCGTTTCAAGTTCGGGATGGAAATTGTCCAAATGACCGAGCTTGTGCCTAGTTATATCACGCCTATTCGACGCGGCCGACTTTTGGCGCCGAGCCTTATTACTCGTAGCCATGTTCACCGCCTCTGCGCCCATCTCCTTGGCCTTCAGGAATTCTTAGGAGCGTTCCGGACTTGTGTTCCTGTCAGATCGTACTGCATGATGAGTAACTGGGCTCCTCTCGCTCCTTCGAAGCCAGGTGGTCCATCGAAATTCCCCGCAGCTCCCTTCACGTCCGTCTTGAAACCCTCCAAACCGTCTGTTCCAGGTAGCATCTCCTCAGGACCGTTTGTCGGGCGATGGCCGGAATCGATACTCTTGCGGATGATCGAATATCTACCTGTTCCGGACCTCCCTAATGTCGCTCGCGCCAGTCGAGCGCTTTCCAGGGTTGTCCGAGATGAGCGGGGATGGGAGGCGCGGTGTAGGTATATGGGACTGAAGCCTGAAGACGGTGAGCTTAGCGTTACAAGAATCTGTTTCCGGCTAACGTACTGATCAGATCCCTCCGAGCCTCCAGACCGGAGCACACCGTCTCGACCTGTCATCTCCAAGAAGCATACGGTCGGCATGACACCCAGGCAGTCTATTGCGGACGACGAATTTGGCGACTTCTCAAGTCAGGGGAATGATGTCTTCGAAGATGTCGACTTTGGAGAGTTGAGCGGTCATCAGAAGTCGGATGGGATGAGCCTGAAGCCAGTGGAGTCGAGCTTGATGGATATGAACGATGTACCTCTACCTTCTCGACCTGGAGCGAACCGAGTTACGGGATTCTTTGCTTTCACACCGACATCAACAGCCCTGAAGGCCAATGGATTCAGCGGTTTCTCCTCTTCGACCTCGCCTGGACCGTTCTACCTGGCATATAAGAAGTTTCACCTATCTCTCGTCCCCTTATGCCGGCACCTCCGATCCTCGCCCTCGCCTAGCTCAACCCTTTCCCTTCTCTTCCCACCTTCGCCAATCACAGCTCTTCCCCCTCCACTACTCGAACAATCCGACCGCCTTCTATCACTACTCCTTTTCCTTTCTCCCCAGCTACAACCTTTACGCGACTGGGGATTTCTCCGGCAAGCTCTCCTATCTGCTGCAGATCGGTTCGACTCGACATGTCTCGTTGCATTTGAAGTAGCAGATAGCAAAGGCGATGAAGCGGGGATGAACCTAGCCGCGGAGAGTAGCTGGAAAGTATGGGAAGCCGGTGGAGGTGGCCGGGATCAGTGGGAATGTGGACGAGTCTGGGTGGAGAAGCGAGAGGTCTTTTATGAGACGGGAAAATGGGACCCCTCGGAGAACATGGTGTAGGTCAAGCTTGAGCGTATGTTATGCTCATCCGAGTAGGAAAGTGCAGACTAACGGCGCAACTCTCCGGCAGCTCGACTTCACACCGATGGACGCGTTCATGTCCCATGTACTGGAAGGTTTCCGGCTGGACGCAAAGCGTGCAATGCGGGTATTTCCAGCGGACTCCAGAGTGGTGTTGTCCTTCTGTGATCGAGTGGCCAACGATGTAGTCCGTGTCTTTCAGGCTCTTCTTGTCTTTGACTGACTTTTGCAGATCGCAGAATACATCCAGCCTCTTTTATCTCAGACCCGAATCGCTTCACAGGATTTGTTCCTTCAGGCTACTGCTGCGACGTTCGTCCAGGCATGGAAGCTTGTCGATGTTGTCATGGAGGTGGTCGGCGGAGACCAAAGGGCTATTCCTCGAACACGAGTGGAGGACGTCATGTGGGTGCAGAGTATGCACGGACGTGTCGTGCTGATAATGTCAGCTTTCGGATGTTTGAAACGAATATGGACGAGTACCTCGACGAGGAGACGGAATGGGTGAAGGCTGTCATGGAAGGCATCTGCAAAAACTGGGAGCAGCAGGTAAGATACATACACTTACACCACTCTGACAGATCAGCTCGGCAGACCCGAGAACTCGGCAGGATCCGCAGCTGCCGCTCCGACCTTCCTAAACGCCTCGAATCCAGATCAAGTCAAACGGAAAGTCCTCGCTGGCTTTCGTGATGTACTCCTCCTACCGGTCACCATTGTGCCGCGAACAGTCACATTCGGGGTCAACGCCATCGTCACTGGCGGTTCGCAAGCTGTCAACGGTTTGTCTATGCTTAATCCCCAGAAATGGGCCGGATCGAATGGTCGGGGCCAGCTTCTAAAGCAGGAGGACGAGAAAGGCGAAGCTGTCTTCGAGATCCCAACGATCAACGAGAAAGAGGAGATCGACTTGTCGTCTACGTTGTCGGTACCTACCTCTGTTGCAAGTGCCCGCCGATTCCCTGAATCCACCCGCCCGAACACCCCAATGCCGGAGATCAAGTCGTTCGATCGCTTACAGCTGCTCGTCTCCCTTGATACTGCTCTTGAACTCATACATGCCGATCGGGACTCGCTCAAGCGAGCTGAAACCTTCACCAAATATCCCGGGAAATATGGACATCGAGTTCGAGAAGCCATCGAGGAAATCTTCATCCTCATGCTCAAAGCCGCAGGCGATCGGCATATCGCCCCGGGCTTCAGAAGGTGAGCTGAGCTACTTGACCTTCGCTGACGAGCAGAGCAACGAACCAAATGAGCACATACAAGCCTGCCGAGCACGAAGAGACTGCCAGTGTTGCTCCATTACTGCAATTCTTTGAGCTTGTCCATATCGGGGACACCATTCAATCGATGGTACAAGTATACTTCGACAAGGAGCTAGCGCAGTATGTCGACAAGACGGATTTCCTCAATGCAGTAGTGCGGGAGAAGAAGCGGTTCGAGGCGGTTCTGGACGATGCGGTGGCTGCTGGGCTGAATGCGGGCATCGAGGTTCTAATGAACCAGGTAGGTCTTGGCATCTGGGTGAGAAGTGAAGCTAAAATCGACAGGTTGAGCACATCATCCTGGTGAAGACTGGTCCTAGGCAGTACTACCCTGTCGACGGTGCCGCACTCGATCTCGGTCCGACCGCTGGATGTCGGGAAGCTATCGCTTGTCTCGATATGCATTGTAATCTTCTTCGCGGAAGCACCTCCAAGGAGGTCCTCGAGGTATTCTACCAGGAAGTAGGGATCCGACTGCAAGCGTTAGTCCAAACCTGAGACAAGTGATCAAGCGCTTATTAGTCTTAGGATCCTGCAAAGACACCTCAAAAGGCAGATCATCTCTCTCGAAGGCGGTTTCCAGATCATAGCCGACCTGAACGCCTATCATGCTTTCGTAGCCTCGCTCAAACAACAACGCATCACCGATGATTTCTCGAACCTCAAGATGCTGGGACATGTGTATATCGTCTCGGATGCGAAAGATTTAGCACAGATTGTTCGGGATGTTACTCGATATGGAGGGACTTTCAGGCCGGAAGAGTGAGTAGAGCTCTTTCATGTGGAGGGCCTGAGCTAATTCGGGGATTAGCATCTATGAGTTCATCCAAAGACGGAGTGATTGGAAGAAGATCGAGAAGACGGTGGATAAGGTGAGTCGAGGATTTTCTAATCAGTGAATGAGGGCTAATCTTGTCTAGGCCATGTACGCGTTGTCAGTCAAGGAGGACTGCGTTGTCATGTAATGACATAAACACTGGTCTTCATGCGTCTCTTAGATTCTCAGCTTTGCAGCGAAGTACTAGTTCCAGCGCTATTGATTCACCAAGGTCCATACCCTGTTCCTTCGTCTTCTCAATAAGACTCCGCTTCCGGGTCTCTCGGTGGTTCCCCGCAGCCATCACCAGAGCGCATGAAATCTGCGTCCAACGCCATGGAAGCTTGGTCTACCACTAGTTACTTCTCTCTTCCAGCCTGGAAGGTCCATTCCCAACGCAACCAATCAGCTCTTGCGTATAAACCCTCTCCAGCTTGCTCCCAAAAATACCCCCTTTTCAGCGAAGGACAAAAGGAGCGAAGGTATTCGGCAGCGACCTCTTGGGGGCGGACCGTATGGATCGCTCGTAACGGAAATCTCCAATCAAAGCGTCCCTTCTCGCCGCAGGCATTCCTTTTGAGCGAAAATGGCCGATTCGTGATGCCGAGGATCGATGTCGCGCGAGGAAACCGGCCAACGCGTATAATCGGGTTGAGTCCTCGATCGAGACCGCGAGACCAATGTCCAGGACTTCGAGTTGTGGTAAATGGCTCAGCGATTCCAGTACTGACGTCTACGGGTTGTAGATCAGATAAAGCGTGGAAGGTCAAAAGGGCCCATATATGAAGGTATGCGGGGACCAATCAGACCCCCTACAGTGGAATGCGCATTCTCCACCTTCCATCTGACTGAAAATCCGATCGTTTACCGCAGAGGTCGACACATGGCTGGAAAGGTCCCGCGGACCAGTTGTCATAATGATGAATGTGAAGTCGTTTGAGACCGGGGCACAGTTCTACAATGCGTTCGATGTGAGGTAAGAACGTCATGACTTCGACTTCTGTGCTGAGCATGAGTGTCGTAATCTTGGTGTGGGTCAACGCATAGCGTCCGAGGCGATCGTCAATTGGGAATATTTTGTCCCAGTCTGAATCGTCCATGTCGCCCTTGGAGTTGCTCGTTATCTTTAGACTGTGCAGTTTCGGAGCAGCCGAAGCCATCTGAGACAGGTGTTTTGCGAACTCGAAGCATTGAACCTGATTGGCGAAGCTTGTGATCTGAGAAGGAAGATGGAAAGGCGCAATGACGAAGTTCTCGGTTCGATACTTGATCTCGCAGCCAGGGTGTATCATGTGGGTGCAGAAGGGAACATCGTTGAGAATGACCTCCCGCAGTGAAATGAGGCGAGTCAAGAGGTGGACGAATGTTGCGTATAATATTGGGCAGTCGCAGGCAGCATCGGAGGTCGGTAGGCATCTAACGTCCAGCCAGCCGACTTGTTGCTTACGCATTTTTGGTTCACCTGACACCACTGACGACTTTCTTGGGGACTTGCCAAGCCCATTCTTGTAATCATTCGGTCGTTTTGATGACCACATGCCATCCCTTGATCGGAATGACTTCGCGAAGGCGACGATTGACGGCACGGATGGTTCGAGTATAACGAGAGCAGGTCGGTTGAACTGCCTGGACGTTCTCCCAATGAAGTCGGAACGAAGGGAGCGGGAGAAAGTCGTCTTCAGTAAGGTATTGGACGATGTGACGAAGAGTATCATCGCTGAGGCTTAGGAAGTCCGCTGGGCCGGGATGGGGCGGATGCTGTCGGAGCGAAGCGGGAGGGACGACGGGACGAAGTAGCGAGAAGGAAGGGGATATGGAAAGGAGGAGACGAGGATGGGAGGATTTGGGATCGGGAGGAATACAGGAAATTAAGACAGCGATGCAGCGAGATGGTGATTGACTAAAATGGTCAGCGCTGGTAGATGATGAGGAAGCGAGAAGAGAACGAAAGGGGGCGAAACGATGAATGTCATGCAAGAAGGGAAAAGGATAAAGAAGGAATTGATGGAAAGGGGAAATGATGGCATCAAGTGAGCTCGGAACCGAGGTGACATGGATCTTGATGGGTCGGATCGTCATTGCGGATACCATCCTTGGTGTCGATTGGGGCGACGCTCTGGATCACCATCATCGGAATATGGTCTTGGAGTTTCGCTTTGTATTTGTGTCGATGCTTGGGCCGTAAGAAATTTGGTCAGGTGGGGCCTGCTTCAAGGGCAAGATTCTGGGATTTTCGATAAGTTACTGCCTCTTCTGCTCCAGACTGGAGCCTTTGACGATACTGACGTAAGATAGAATAACGCATGATCGTGCTCTGAACCAGCCTTGGAACCCACCATCAGCTTTCCTTCAAAAGTTATCCGAGTCAGCATCCAAATCCTCGTCTTCCCTGTTCCAGTATCCATTGGCAGATTTGAGGAATGCTTGACTGGCTCGGCGCGTGCGTGTTCCCAAAACCAGATTTTTCGCGGGGAAGGGCAGAAGGTTCGATTATATTTGGCAGCCGCCTCCCGAGCACTATGACGACAAACCTTGCGTTTCATCATGTCGAAGAGGTACTTCTGCTTGGAATCGATACCTGCAGCACAGCCGAGGTATCGTAGCCCCCGGCGGTATCGCCGCGTATGAGCGATCGAGTAACCCCATAGAAGGGAGTGCGCTTTCCGTCGAGACTATCAAGCCAAGATCGAGAGTCTCAAAGTGAGGCAGAGATGTGAGGCACTCGAAGACGGCAGCGTACATGTATTCGTCAGCTCTATTTTAGGCGAGATGGGGCGCCCAAAACAAGGTGCGAGAAGGTGGAGTCGATCTCCATATCCAGAAGCTGTCCATTCCTTCCGAATGCAGACTCTTCGCTCGCAACTCGAGGATGGGCGAGAAGTGCTCGGCCTTAGAGTATGACATCAAGTGCAATCGCGGAGCTGGGAGCAGGTCGTGGCGATGCATACGAGATGAGCGATCATCGACGTATCGTCACGTCCAATCTTCAGCATGAGAGTGGTGATCTTGGTATGACGGAAGGTATGAAGGTGAATTGAATGTCAAAGGGTCTTCCAACTTTCGTCGTTTGGGATTGCGTCCATGTTGCTGGCCAGTTTCAGGCTAGCAAATCTCTGTGCGGCGGATACAAGCTGGGTGAGGTGTAGTGCGCATTAATCGCAGTGCGTTTGATTGGCAAAGGCTTCCAGTCGGGGTGGGAGGAAGTGTGGTGCCGTGACAAAGGCTTCCGTTCCGGAAAGCCAGGAGAGGATGATGGCGCATCGAAACCCTGAAACGCTTTCGGGCGCATAATGCTTTGCCACTCTCATCATCGCAACGGATCGATATACTTTCATTGGGCTTCCACTCCATGCTGAGACCTCGCAACATCCTTTCGACATCACCGTTTGTTTACTCAGTCTCATCGAAAGACTTCACGAAGTCATAAGTGAGAGCTTGGTATACCTTATCCACCTGAACGCACCCCCCTTCTCCTTCACCGCCATCTTACCTCCAACCCCAACGGTGCCAATGGCACTTTCCCTCATCCTCTTCACCGACTTCCTCCCACTACCATCCCTTTCGGCAAAGACAGGCAGAGCGAGCGAAGGTGCTCGGAAGCCTTGATGACGCAGACTCGGATATTCTCCACGTATTGCTTGTCACCCCATCTGGATCGGAAGTATCTCTTCTGGTCTTCGAGGTACGATGTGTATACAACTGCCGATTGGCGACGTCGTGGGACGTCTAGAGTATCAAGGGACCGATCTGTGCCCTGGATGGACAGACTGATGCTGAAATCAACTTCTTCAAGGTGCTGAAAAGCTGCAAGGGATTTGAATGCATGAACCTATAAGCAGTTAGCGAAACGATCTACATCTCTCAACGTACTAAATCGGCTGTTGGGTCGGCCCCAATGCGTGAGTGTTTGAGATCTCCGTAAAACCCTTCCGCCTCATCCCCTTCACGTTCCATGAGACCCGATCGGTTCTCCAGGTCAGGATTCCTCTGACAGACGTAGTATATTGGCGTGAAGCAGTTGACCATGTCGTCATAAGGACGAGGTGTAGTCGGATGAGGCCGGGCAATTGGTCGTGATCTGAGTGACTGCAAGGATAGAGAAGGCGGAATAATCGACCTTGATCATCAGAATCGTCACACAAGTGATTTCAGGGCTTCGAGGTGTGCATTGAAGAGGTTTGTAAGCCTCCATGAATAATCGGGCAGTCCGCGAGAAGAATCGTTCGTTGTCTTCAGACTGCGCAATTCCGATGCTCCAGCGCAGAGCTGATTGAGCTGCTTCATGCATAATCTGCATCGGGTCTCGAGGGCCATCGACTGCCCCAGTCGAGGTGGTAGGTCGTAGGGGGACTTGACGAAGTTTTCTGTTGGTCCCTGGTTCGAGTTGGTTCCGATACGATGAGTGCAGAAGGGAACATCGACGACGGTGAGTTCCTCTAGATTGACGAGGCGAGTCAGGAGATAGATGAAGTGGAGTGGATCGTCAGGGAATTAACCGAAGCCTCATTCGGAGGGCAGGTGATCTTGAGTCGACTATGCAGGTCAGCTATGAAGGTAGGGGCATTATCAGTTTGAGCTCACCTGCAGCGCAAGCAACAGCCCGTGGAGAAAGTCCCGCCCATGCCTGCAGTTTCTGCTCCGTATCGACGAGGATATGCCATTCTTTCAATGGTAGGGCTCTGCGTAGCTGGCGACTGACAGCACGGAGATTACGAGCTTTGCCAGAGGATTTCGGATCGAGCCGAGTCTGTGCGTTCTCCTAGTGTGGGCGGAATGATGGCATAGAATAAAGTTATTATCGGTAGAGAAGTAGCCAATGAAGTTGGAGGATGTCATCGCTGAGGCTGGAGAAGGTTGCTGGTCCAGAATTCGGCGGCATGCTGACGGTAGAAGTGACGTACGGAGGAGGATGAGGGGTTGATGATGGTTGGATGATGATACGCTTGGAGAGTCTGTCAGAAACCGGACGTGAGTGGATCTGTCGCCTTATCTCCACTTGGTAAGTCTATCAGAGATACGGTTTGGTAAATGGGAGAGATTTCGGGAAGGAAAGGTACGAAGGACAAATGGGGAAGTCGAAGAAAAATTGATGGGATCAAAGCTCGGATCACGGCGCATGACGCGACTGATGCCCGTCATCGCCCTCTTTTCCCCGCCCCCTCAATGCCGTTCGGTACGACTTCCTGCATCTGCGCAGCTACACGTCATGCCCAAGAACCGATGAGGGCAATTACCCATCATCACGGTTAACACATCTCGTTGCGTTCGGCCGCCTCCATATTTATTGCTGCTGTCGGCACTCCGGCTCTCCATTTTAGTACTTGGATGGCCATCGCGGGAAACGCTCTGGATTGCCACATGTAAACGGGGCGACATCGTAGGATCTGTACTCAGATACCGTGTTATCGTTGTGAACATCTGCCCCTGCCAGTGCATTTCGGCAGAAAAGCAAGGTATCACGTGACAAGCGATTCGGGTGAGAAATCCGAGTCGACTGACTTTTGCTACATCAAGTTGCTAAGATCTGCTTGCTGATCAATCTCGATCCCCTACACTTTCTCATCAAGGCTTATGGCTGAGATCCATGCCCTTGGGATGGCCTCTACGTCAAGCTCGACTCCCAGCTCAACCGAGGAACTGATGCGAAACACCTCGAATGAGTCGATTCCTTGGGTCATCCAAAAATATGGCGGGACGTCTGTGGGTAAATCCCTTGATGGAATTACTCGTATAGTCGAGTGCGTAGCAGCCCGAAATCCCCCTTACTGAGCTGATAGCTTCTAGATCCTACATCCCCAACTCCCGAGTCGCCCTGGTCTGTTCCGCCAGATCATCCCACACAAAAGCCCTAGGAACCACCAACCTCCTCCTCCAAGCCTCGCGAGAAGCTCTCCAACCCACATCTCCTCGACCCAATGGATCAGGTTCGGGATCCGGCCGAGAAACTCCCTTTTACCCCAAACGAGTCGGTTCCGGCTTTTTCGGTCGAGAACGAGAACGAGAACCTAGTCTCGGTCGAGATAAGGACAGAGAAAGGGAAATGAGCAATTCCATGATATCCTCCATATCCTCACTATCCCAACTTGACATCCGATCACCTTGTCCTTCACCTTTCCAACCTTCTGGCTATCGACCTAAATCGCCTACGAGTCCGACGACGAATGGGATGAATGGGTTTAGTGCGTTACGGTCGGGGTCAAGCGAGTCGGCGGCTTTCCATGAGACGGTTGATTTGGTTCGCAAGGGTCATCTTGAGGCTGCGAGGAGTGCGGTGGGGCCGGGGACGATGAGGGATGAGCTGGAGGAGGAGATTGAGAGGGATTGCGAGAGTCTTCGGAGTTTCCTGTACGCTGCGCAGGTGGGTTAGCCCTTCACATTCGCAGCATGAGCTGAGCAAGATTAGATCATCGATGAGATCTCGCCTCGAAGTCAGGACTCGATTGTAGGCACTGGAGAACGGTTGTCATGTAAAATAGTCGCAGCAGCATTACGAGATAGAGTGGGTCAACACGCCATACCGCCAGCTCGGTGCTGAATACGGCTCAGGGAATAGATTCAGAGCTTGTCCTTCTTGACAGTATAGTGGACGCTGCGATGTCGGCAGCGAGCGAGGCGACACTCTTGTCTAGTGGAGATCAGGGAATTGCGCAGCTTGGTCAGGATTTCTACGACCACTTGGCGGTGCGACTGGGGGAGAGAATACGGGATTGCGGTACCAGAGTACCAGTTATCACGGGTGAGCTGCTTCCGTGCCTGTAGTTTGCTTTGCTAAGAGGCGCAGGCTACTTTGGCCCCGTTCCCGGCTCTCTGCTCGCTCAAGTTGGTCGAGGCTATACTGACCTCTGTGCCGCCCTTTGCGCTGTCGGCCTATCCGCCTCCGAGCTTCAAGTTTGGAAAGAAGTGGACGGCATCTTCACTGCCGATCCCCGAAAAGTGCCCTCCGCCCGACTAGTCCCCGTCATCACTCCCGACGAAGCCGCCGAGCTCACATACTACGGCAGCGAAGTCATCCATCCATTCACCATGGAGCAGGTCATCCGTGCGAAGATCCCAATACGGATAAAGAATGTCGAAAACCCTAGTGGATATGGGACGATCATCTATCCCGATCAGGGTTTCCCTAGGGGGCTGGATAGTAGTTTGCCTAGTGAGGAGGAGAGGGATAAGGAGGAAGGGAGGATGCCGACGGCTGTGACTATCAAGGATTCGATCATTGTTTTGAATATACATTCGAATCGGAAGACTATATCGCATGGGTTTTTAGCGAGGATATTTGGGACACTGGATCGGGCGGGTGTGGTCGTTGACCTCATCTCGACGAGCGAGGTCCATGTGAGTGTTCCGTGCCATCACCACTTTACTGGAGCAATTTCTAGCATGATGTTGATGGTAATTTCGCTTAGGTGTCCATGGCGATGCAAGACTTCCTCAACAAAAAGCGACTCGACCGACTCATCCGTGATCTTGAACGGATAGGCGATATCACAGTCTCACGCGATATGGCCATCCTCTCCCTCGTCGGGCGGAACATGAGGAATGCCATCGGTAGTGCTGGACTCATGTTCACCAGTTTAGCGAGGGCCATGATCAATATCGAGATGATCTCACAAGGTGCTAGTGAGATCAATATCTCTTGCGGTGGGTCGCACCCTCCTTTGGTAGCACAGACAACGCTGATAGGTCGGCCGCAGTGATCGAGAACAAAGACGCGGTCAAGGCATTGAACGTTATCCATGAGTCTTGCTTGACACTACCTAGACATCCCATGTTGGACATTGCATTTTCCGCCACACATCGATAGACATAATAGCAATGCATCGCAACGCATCCTAGTCGAGACCAAGTCCAGCATCTCTACCGACGGCATACCCATGAGTCAAACTCCTCAACAAGCCTTTGTCGCCTACGTCATGACTCCTAAGTCGAAAGTCGACAATTTCCCTCAAGATCTCATCATGATCATCGAATGTCAGATATTCTTGACAGGCACGATACAATGCTTCTTCTACACATCCAGCCATGCAATATACTCGACACCATCAGGGAACTGGATGCTCAAACCCTCAATCATCAAACTTGATACTATGGCTCTGCAGCGTGATCTCTCCCCCCGCATAGCTCTATAGTCTCTCGTCAGCATAGAAGATGACCGAGAACGCCACCGCTCACGCCCCGCTTCTTCTTATTCTTCTCCCTCCTAAAATCTGCTCCCTTCGTGACGATCAGATCCCTCGACGCCCTCGCTCCGTAATCATTCATCGAAGCACCAGACTGAAGCTAAGTAGAATCATCAGCTTCATCTTCGAGCAAGCCGGAGAATCGCTTACCCGCGCCTCGTATGAATTATCTTTCAGCCTATCGTGCTGGAACGTCATGGAATCCGTCTTGATCCGCTCGAATCGCTGATTCGGTAATCGCTTCATTTCCCTTGCCCCCGAAGGTGCAGATTTCGGAACGGGCGAAGCAGCCTTATCGACTTTGGTCATTTGACTGCTCGAAGCGACAGGTACAGCCGAGACTGGGACAGACGTGGTTGGGGAGATTTTTCGCTTCTTGCTTGACTTCTCCATCTTAGGTGGCCTACTCGATTTGCCGGTCTTATGTGGGGGTGGTGGCGGAGGCGACGAGGCGTTTGACGATGACGAGGAGGAGGAGGAAGAAGGAGATGAAGATGATGAGGAAGAAGAGGAAGACTTGGACGAAGACGAGGATGACGAGCTGGAAGAGCCAATTGAGTCTGAGCCCGAGGAGCTGGCAGAATCGGACGACGAGCTGGAAGACGGCGATGTAGAAGGAGCTTTGCGTTTCTTGCTGAACATGGCGGAAGTCGCAACCGCGCTGGCCGCTTCTGTTTCCGATTCCGAGGAAGAAGATGAAGCTATGTGCTCCTTAGCAGATACTGTTTTCGCAAACAAGAGCTAACTCGCCAGATGAAGCGGAGTCTGGCTTACCACTCTCGCTATCACCCTCTTCCTCCTCATCTTCCTCCTCATTATCCTCGTCGATCACATCTTCATCCTCTTGCTCCTCGTCACTGCCAACTTCCTCATCACTCGAGACCTCCGCCTCAACATCCAAGAAACCTGCTGGTCCTTTGGCATCCTCCTCGCTCTCTTCATCCTCCACTTCATCCTCATCTTCATGCGAGCTTGACGATGATGAAGCAGATACACTATCGCCAGCAAGGGTAGTGGAGGTAGTAGAAGCTGAAGCGCGCTTCGCATGCGGCGCAGAAACGGGTTCTTCATCGTCTTCTTCGTCGGATGAGGCGGTCGATGAGTCGGAATCTGAGGAAGACGAGGACGAGGAGGAAGTAAACTTGGTGTTCGATTCCGATGAGGAGGAAGACGAGCCAGAAGACGGTGGAGCTGGGGGTAAGGGTATAGATACAGGTTTACTCGGTTTAGTCTGTTTTACCGGTCTGGCGGGCTCTACAGCTTCACCCGGCTCAACCGATTTCTTCATTTGACAGGAAATGCCTTCCTCACCTTTCGGCTGGTTCGTGTCAGCACTCGAGTCATCATCGCTCTCGCTTGTATCAATATCCTGCTTCGACCTATGACGATGTCAGCAGTATTAGGGATCTGACCCATAAAACTCACGCGGAAGTACGAGACGCCCAACCCTCCTCCAATGAACCCGCGGTACCAACAGCCTTGACCCCGCTCTCTCCCTCGAAAGCCTTCACAGCTCGGGTGAAACCTCTCGAAACGAGATACTCCAAGATCGCCCCGTCAAGCTCTGCGACCAAATCAGTACTGCTTAATCCCACAACGAGCCATTGTATCACCCACCAGCTTGCTGTGGAGTAGCTTTTGTGGGCATCTTGCCGAATTTCATTCGAATGAGCTGCACAGAAACCCCGAACGCAAATTTCAGAATAAGCAACCGCTGATCGCAGCTCCACGTGACTTCGGGCTCAAACGGGACACCTTAATAAGATTTCAAGCAAATGAGTCCTAGATCGCATTACGTAACAATAATCAAGATCCCCTGGATGATGCTCCGGCTCGTGCTCCTGAGCACCTTCACGAACCCCTCGTCTATACTCTGATCATTTCCCACTATCTCAGTTCGCAGCTTAGGCCAGCGGTCAATCTGAACGCCGAATACTCATTATGCCGTTCGGTTATAGTCACCGTTTCCTGACACAACTCGCTCATTCGGCTGTCTTTTCGTTCTTCCGTTCGATTGAGGTTCATGGATTGGAGAACATCCCACAGGATGAGCCGATCATCTTGTTAATATCTGCAGTCCTTCATCTCAGCTTCGTATGCTAAATGGGTCTCTTCAGTGCTTGCTCTCATGCGAATATGGCGGTAGATGTGAGCTCCTTCCCTTGACTGAGAACGTTACTCAAACCGCTCAGCCGGCAATATTGAGCAATACGTTACCGCATGGTCTGAGGGTACACTACTGGGTCAGTCCGGATCGCCTCGACCGAAGTGTTCCACTGATACGTCTCCCTGACAGGTCAAAGATTCGTTGTTCAAGAATCCAGCACTAGGAGCTCTTCTCCTCAACGCTGGTAATATCCGTACATTCCTACAGTCACTTCCATGTCTGTAGCTGAGCCACGTACTAGCTGTCGACAGGACGAAAAAGAACAACCAGAACCTGTTCCGAGGTACCTTTGAGGGTATGTCTTTGTTCCCCGAGGAACCAGATGGAATCAGTTGACCCCGGCTTTAGCTTTACAGTTGAACGAGTGTATCTGTGTCTTCCCCGAGGGTACCTCACATACCGAACCACACATCATCCCAATCAAAGATGGTACAGCATGGGCTGCGCTTGAGTATATCCGTTATCTTGCCGGTACTGAGGAGAACAAAGGATCGAAGAAGGGGAAGCGGGCGGTGGTCCTTCCGGTCGGGATCGCATACGTCGATAAGACGCAGTATCGAAGTAGGGCGGTGGTACAGTGAGTTTCAACTCGTAGGTGAGATCTGCTAATTAGTGCAGATATGGCGAACCAATCGGCATGGAGGCGTATGACGAGGACTTCACCAGTGGAGATGATGGGAGGAAACGGCTGGCTGTCAAGCGCTTGACGAGGAAGATTGAGCTCGAGTTCCGGCGGACGACGGTGAATGCCTCTGACTGGTGAGAGAGGTGTCCAAATTGATGGGGATCGTGCTCATGCTGGTCATCAAGGGATTGTGCTTTTGCTGCGCAGATGGCGAGGGAAATCTTGTGGGAGCGGGAGAGGGATATTGCCTTGAGGGACTACGTCGAGGTTTCGCAGACGTAAGCTCTTCAGAGCATTCTCAGCTGACATATAAAGTCTCGTCGACCTCTTCACCACCTCAAATGAGCATGTCAGCGGAGTCAAAGATCTTCTCGTAACCTATCACAAACTCCTAATCTCCTCTCGCCTATCCAACGAAGCACTCACCCACCTCCCCTTGTCCCAATCCCTCGACCCGAGAAGCAAAGCTTCGCTTCCGACCCGATTCTCCACCATCGGTGTCCTCATCCAAGACTCCCTCACCTGCCTCATTCGACTTCCATTCTTCTTCATCCCTATGCTCGTCCATCTTCCGATATACGTCGTCGGCATCCTCGGCGCACGATTGGTCGAGGACGAGCTTGAAACCTATGCGCAGATGAAGATCACGTTTGGATTGTTGATCAGCTTCCTCACTTATCCGGTGCTGTTTTTCCTTTTTTGGACAATCTTCCGGCAAATCCCTCTTGGAGCCGCGCTCGCGGCAGGCGCGGTCTGGTTGTTGGCGCGCTTTCATACTGTCATGATTGATGATAATTACACTGCGTGAGTTGAGCTTCGATACATGAACTTCGCTAATGTCGTATCACAGAATGAAGCGGCTCGTCGCAGCATGGCGAATACTCATCGGTATCTGGATACCTCGCCGCTTCGATATGCCCCTCCCATCCTTCCTCGCCTCATCTTCCCTCTTCGCTCCCGATCCACCAAAAGTAGCCGGACTTCCTCCTGCAACACCTCCGGAGAAATATGTCAAGCCGAAACGACTCCCCTCGCGAATATTGGTGCGACACGTGCTTCGAATCCGCTTAGAAGCCGCTCGCGAACTTGCCAGCCTTCTGCTCGAGCTGGAGGAGCAGGACGCTCAGATTAATGCTAGCTTCTGGTTGGCCGAGGATGGTGGGGAGGTGCTCAAGGTTTCGAAGGAGGATGAGGAAATGGCAGATTGGGAGAGACCGCTTGCGAGGGGTGTAAGAGGTGGGAAGGAGGTTGTGGGGTATCTGAGAAGTCGAGGTGCGAGATTAGTCGGTGCGAGGGTGGATGATCATTGGGCAGCTAGTAGTGGTGACGAGGCGGAGTTGAGGAGCGACGGATCGGTCGAGGTGACGAACAATGGTTTCTAGGTTGGGAGGGGTTTGATACGATTAGACATATCTGTATACGCGATAGTGACTAGGTTATACACATTGCATAGTTATACATTTTGCAAAGATATGTTCCTAATCTGTGCTGGGTATGTCTTTTTCAAGCTGAGGGAGACCATTCTTTCGCAGCTTCTTCCAATCCCTGCCAGTATTTCAGCTGAACAGCCAAGATCTTGGCCTCCGCGAGATTTGGCGGTTGAGCGCTGAAAGCTTCTTTGAGCGAGGCGATGGTGGTTTTCACCTTCTCTAATACGGCGAATCATGGATCAGCTACTCGAAACGACTTCAAGCGGGATGTAGCGGTAGATTTACCTGTATTGGTCTGCCTGATTGTCTCCACTTCCTTGGACGTAGTTGCCGATTCCAATTCCTCCCTGGCTTCGAGGATGTCCGCCAACATCCCTGGATCCGTCAACGAATCCGTCTCAACCGTTGCCAGGGCATGCATCTTCAACTGAATCCAACCATCGTCAGCGTTTCCCCGTCCCGGCGCTCATTTCATCTGAAGGCTATAGACGGGAGAGACCCAGTGACGACTAACGATATATTCCGCTCTCCTTAGCGGATCCACCAAAACCGAAAAAGCATCATTCACCCTCCCACTCAATTCCCTAGCCAAAGCCACCTCATTCCCACCTTTCTGACCAAACTTATCAGGATGTAATTCCCTCTGCCTACTCAACATCTTATCTCTCAACTCTCGAGGATCTAGGTCGAATCCATGTGAAGGTAGTTTGGAGAGTTCGAGTGGGATATCGAAGGCTGAGCTGAAAGCTGCGTTGGCGGGGATGGGTGACGAGATTTGGAGGAGGGAGTAAGGGGAGAGATCGTGTGGGATTTCGAGCAGACAGGAGCATTTCGGACAAGGGGAGGTGGATAAGGGGAGGGGGGTGGAACATTTTGGACAGGGGCGGAGGGGGATAGGGGTGGATGAGGATTGAGTTGTGTAGAGGGTGTAGTGGGTGTAGTGATTGTAGGGGGTGTAGCGGGGTATTGATTGTGGTCTAGTTGGGTTAGGTAGGATTGATCGAGATCTGGAGACATTCCATAGCGCTGGAAGTATCCTTGAGATTGGCATGATGCAATATCTGTCAGTCCTCTAGTCAGTAAGACGGGATCAGGAGGAAAGGAAAGGATGAAGATCAACATTTGTCGTCTTACCACTAGACACGTGTCGCACAAGGATGGCATGAGCGAGGAGTTGGGGCAGCAACACGATTCCTACAGTAGCTGGATGGCTCTCGTCCGCCTCTGCATAGCGGGTTGAGGATGCTTTCCACCCATGTTGTATTACCTAGACTATTACCTAGACAACGGCGGACAATGGAGCGCGTGTAGCGCATTTATGACCGACAAGATTGTCCGACTGAAAAGGGTAAAGCCTTGCATCAGTTTTATGTCATCGCGTTGCTTCTTGCCGTAAATGAGTGCCACAAACCTTTTCCCGGGAGAAGTTCCATCAAACGCCGAGGGTCTGAAATCTTCATAGTAGGCTGTACCGTCAAGCGTACAGGTCCAAGGCTTGAGCTGAGTCCTTATGTCGAATTCAGAGACACAGGAGTACACGCTGGCTACAACGCAATGGAGATCGACCGCCAACATTGTCGTTCAATTACAATCGGGACGGTCAATTGCGCATTTTCCACTCGAATTCCTTCGTCGTGGAGGAGATCATACCTGGCTCTACATCTTCTACGTATTAAAGGAAGTATTGGAACTAAACGAAACGGAGACTTGGACCGTCATCGATCAGGACACGAAGCCCATAGACCCGTCCGAACCGCCTGTCGAAGGATATTACCAGTTCGTGGTACACGGTGAGTTTATCCGGAGGTAATCATACATGAATAACTTACCATGCAAGCAGGAAAGACTGAAGACCCCAGATGCGCTGTAGGACCCCGAACGTTCCTGAAAACTCGGCCCCCCACCGAAGGCGGAAGTTCGGAAACTAGATCGCACAGCAGTCGAGGTACTTATCGGCAGGTGAGTCAGGTTGGGAAAGGCCAGACCGAGCTTGATTGTTTTCAGTCCCGATTCCGAGAGCTAGTTGGAGTCCGGGACTCCCAGTGTCTCCTGTCAAATTACGATTATAGGCACTGTCAAGCTTGCCATATTGCCCCACAAAGCCAGCCAGATGTGAGCTGGAATGCGGCAGCGAATCGTACACTGGTCTTCTGCTGATAACCCTTTCCGGCAGATCTATGCCTCTATCCTGGGATCGGACAATGATCGGGTGATCTTTTCCCCATCTTGTGGCGTACTGCTCTGGAGGACTTTTCATGCCTATTTTGATGGCTTGGCATTCTCCTTTTACGACAAAGTTTGAGATCCAATAGATATCAGGCGAATGGCTGATGCTCCTCTAGAATGGTGTGTTCTACGTGCACGTTTTCGACGCCAAGGTTCCTCTACTGCAACAATACCACGGCAAAGCCATCCCTCCCGATCGATTCCACACCAATGATGAGGACGCCCGGCCCAACCCCCGATTGATAGCATGGCATTACCGGCAGTGTTTGATGGCCAATATCCGAGGGTTTGCCGTGTGAAGCTGGGGACGCTGCACAGTAGATCGATTCGCTTCAAATGCTTCACGGTAGAGAATAGCGGGACTTGGAGCTGGAACGATGGCAGAGGTTTTCTCATTACGCTGGTTCCCGCTGCTGTTGCGAGCTCGGTTGGCTGTCGTGACGGTTGAGCATCATAACGCAGCTGGGTGTTGTATACGCCTTCAGCTAGTAGCGATGATCAAACGCAATCTAAGGGTATCCGAGTTTAGTTTCTGCGCCCGCGCTACTGCAAGGTTTGGTGCAATCAATGCCATCCCCGTTCTTAGTGGAAGGGGAGCTCCAAAACCCCAATTGTTTGTCGTCTATCGGTAGGGGTTTGCGATCTCGCTGGGTCGGCCCGTCTCAGTGGGATGGTCACTCCTTGTGCATCTTGTGGCATGACTCCATCTCAACATAAGGACAGATGCTGCTCTTCAGGCAGCTCCGGCCGCTTCTCGATCAGTTCATGCTTTGCTTGTTCGTAACTTAACACTCACCGTGGAGGAGGTTCGATATTTCTATGCGGGGCGGTGGATCGAGCCATCGAGGATGTCTGGAACGATTTGGAGGGGAAGGATTCCGACTGTTCAGTGGATGGGCGTAAGGCGAAGGAGGCGAGCGACCCCACTCCGAAGGGTGATGTAATGCGGGAAGCGCTTGATTAATGCGTCGATGTACCTCACCCGGGTGAGGCAAGCCTTCCTCCTTCCCCTGTCGCTTGTCACCCTTCAACCCAAGCACTGAGCTGACGTCCCAAGCCGGTGATCGTCCATCTCCTCCCCAACGACCTCCAGAACTTCTCGATGCAAGGGGAAGTACAATCCTTGGCCGCCGTCGAGTCGCTGAAAACCCAACTCAGCGAGAGCGCGACTCAGCTGTACCCAAGACCTTACCATTCTGCTTCAACCCATACAGCGACTTCGACAGCTTCAGGCAAGTACATAGAGAACTGCTCGGCTTCATACCCTCCGGAAAGTGCATGTACACCGGCTCCTCGAGCTCGCCGTTGAGGTTTGCTCCCTCGACATTCGCCCGGCGTACCTCGACGTGGGAAGCAACAGCGATGGCGAGCAGGATGCGCAATGATGCGAGTCAACGTAGCCCGTGGCAAGTAGTCGGTCTCCAATCCCCTCTCGAGCCCGGTCGTTGTTGTCCATGGCGCAAATACCGGCCTTTCGCTTCACCTGTCGCCCGCTGGCATCGCGCTTTGTCTGCCACACCTAATGCGCTCCAATCGCTCGACAACTAGGTAGCAAACACGCCTCTGTCCATGTCCTCTTCGACTCGATGTCGTCGGTTTCATGGTTCATGGCCTCCTTCAACCACTCTGCGGCGTGCGGGCCCGTCACAGGCTCGAGGACGACATTGGCTCGACCTCATACAAGGGGTGTCGGCATGGAGCTACGCAAGAAGCGCGGCATCAAGCGATCGATCACCTCCGGCCGCCTAAATCGCCGCCAGAGCCTTGGGAGCTCGAGTAGGTCGACTGACTCGACTGCGCGGGCCTTTCCACACCTTTCTCCGGCTGCTCTGGAACGTCCACTTCGGAACACAGAAACTCGAGGTGGGGCGGACTTTTTCGGTTTGGCGGTTTGGCGAGGTGGATCGTGCGATCGCGGAATAGGGGGAGAAGGTGTTTTCTCATGCTGACTGTGAGTCATGAAGACCATCAACGCTCAACCTCTTCGCTTATATCTTCCCCGGCCAGCCAGTCCATCATCCCTCCCTTCTCTTCCTCGCCGGCATCCACCACGTGCCGCCGTCGTTGCTGGACGTTGTCGGTGACGGTGAGATTATGACAGAGGAGGGATCAGCGGGAAGTGAAACGGGCGCGCCACGTGATTGTCAGTGCGTACTCGCTCCTTCCAACACTATGAGTACTGTTTACATATTCTGCTCCAACTCCAACCCTCGCACGACACTTTGCTTCTCCGGATCCTCCCGGAGCTACCAGCTCCGCTATCCACCCGCTTGAGCCATCGTCCTGCATTACGATTCGAGCGCTAACGCACCTTTCGCATTGAATGACGACTATGGTCCCTCAACGCCGCGAGCACCTGCACAACGACTCGCTCCCTAAACGTTCTGACGCTCTCTATACCTCCCTACGGCCTGTCAACCTAAGACTGACTATACTAAGTCGAGCTTTCGACCCGCCCATAGGTTCGTTGTGAAGCGATACTCGTGTACCACAGGGACTGATTGAGTGTTCATGACCGGCGGGACTCCCACCCCTCTCCCTGCTCTCACCCTTACCCCACTACTCGCCTCACTCCGTCCCCCTCGCCCGACCGACTGTCTAGTCCTCATGCATGGTCTACAATCTAGAGTCGTCGTCATTCAAGCTGACGTCATTACATGCGTTAAGTCTGTTGAGTACAGTCAAGGTCCATTAAGTCATCGAGATCCACAACCAATACTTCGACCTGTCAGCGGTAGCCACTCGCCAGAACAGCAGACAGACCTTCTCCGTACCAGGGTTGAGCGGACTAAACACCATCTTCGGTTGAAACATCCTATCGAACACTATCTTCCGTCAGCTTCCATATCTGATCCCCGCTTCGCTTACTCACGCGAGATGACCCAAGATTTCGCGTAGCTCTGACAGAGCGGGTGCGGCATGACCAGACTCGGATTCGTAGGGAAGGTTTCGAGCTGTCTCAGACACCTATTACCGTACCTTCATTCAGAGGGAGGAGACAATGGGTGAGACTGAGACCTACCGGAATGCAACGGAAGGTTGTGGTGGTCCGTAGTGGCTCACCGCGAAGTGGGCTTGTCTCCATTTCTCACCGAGCTGGGCTTGACAACGAGCTGGGTCTGGGCAGTCATTTCGCTGGTCTCAGCCATTAGCTTCAGCAAGATAGATGGATAGGAAAGCAAGAAAAGAAATAGCAGGTACGGTAGGAACAGGAGAGAAAGCATAGACACCCGGGAGAGGGAAGACCGTGGGGGGGCGGGGAAGGGAGATGTAGGTGACGTGACAGGGCAAGGAAGGATACTTACACATGTGTACTCCTTCTTGACGTCTATGCTGCCGAGCTTCAGCAGTCGCTCGAGGAACCAATTCCGCCTGATCAGAAACGCATTATGCAATGGAGCTGAAGGGTTAAAGTGTGAGACATACCTCTTGGAGAGCTTCAGTTGAGTCTGCTCGGACAAACAGTTCATCTCCCCTTGATTCCAAGTCGCTACGGCAAGAACCCCGTCAATGCATGATCCTCGATGTCCTGCTCGAAGACTGCACTCACGCTGATCCAGCACAAATCGACTTGCTTCTCGGTACAGCTCGCCATTGGCATGTTGTTCCGCCAGCATGAGAGCCATCACGGGTCGACCGGATGCGTGAGTGAGGAGGAAGTGGCTGCAGAGCTTTTGAAGGGAGGGAACGATGAGTTTCGAGCTTAGCGCCAACAGCTGTGCCATATCCATCAGCATGAGCTCAATAGAGGGAAAATGGCGATAGCTTACATTCTCGACGTTGGTCCAGGTGACTTTGCATTCGAGACTGTTGAGTAGCTTGTAAGAAGAGGAGTCACTGTGCGAGAAGAGACAACATACTGCGGATACGCCCAGAACAGGAAATCCTGGAAGGCAGAAGCGCTCTCCTCATGCAACTCGACGACAACATCCGCTCCCGCATCAGGTCGAGCAGGACCAGCCAAGCTCGAGAATGAATGTCGGATTCGACTAGGGGTGATCGTTGTGATTGTAGGTGGGAGGGGTTGGGTGGATTGGGGCTGAAGGAGAACTGGGAGGGGGCTTCTGGGGGGTTGAGGCACTTCGATGAGAGGTTCTTCGATGGGGGCAGTAAATAGAGGAAGCCTGGCGTGGGTCGGTGCGTCGGGTGCAGGTGGTTGTTCGGGGATCTCGCGCAGATCACGTAGGATATCGGCCACGCTGGGTCCATCCTCCGCTGCATCAAGGTATATATTACCTTTCTTGCTTGACCCAAGATCATTCTCGATACCGTCGGTGATATCTGACGATGGTGAGAGTGGAGCTTCGGGAACGGAGTGTAGGGTAACGGGATCTGTATCGGTTGGTGAGGAAGGGATGGGGGAAGGAAGTGATGAAGGGATTTGAGCTGTTTCGGCCCAGCTACGATACGTCAGCCGGCTGTGGTCTTGAAGTGATGGGTCGGGCGATAGTCAGGAATAAACCCACCTGCCTTGAAGTAAGCCTTGAAAGAAAGGACTGGCGAACCAGAGCACCTCCTTATGACACCAGAACTCATGTCTCCCTACGACGACCTTAACCCGTCCAGCCAAAGGAGCATCCCGTCTGAACGTCATATATATCTCGACATCCTCCTCGTCGACCTCTGTTCCTGTATCGTATTCGAGTCCAGATAGGTGACGAGCATCTCTCGTAGCTGTGACTTCGTCTGATTGCCATGGTGCAAGGGTGCCAGCCGGAGGGAGAAAACTCGGTGTATGCCGTGATGTCGAAGCTGGGGCAAGCTGTGGGTGTGCGGGTGAACGAGGTGGATTACGAGAGATCAGGAGATGAGATGGGTTGGAGATGCTCATAGTTTGGATGTTGAGCGAAATACAGATTCCAACTTCACTTACAGATCTTGTCAACGAATGTATCGTAGTAGAACAGGAACAAGGGACCGAAATTGACTTTGTGTCGTACACCTTTCAAACGGTTCTCCTGCTTCATCGTTGTTGTCGGTCAGTGCTCATGCGCAATAACGATAGATATAGCAGACACCTCATTGACCAAATTAAGTAACATGCGCTTCTACGTGTCCCTTGACTTGTCCTACCCTGCCTCGCAACTTCACTTCGGACCATTCTTCCCACTCTTCCCATTCATGATCACTCCAGCCTGCTTCCACAGATTCCAGATCTCCGTTTTCTCAGGGTAGATGTCGAAGTTATCGAGCGTGTCATTGCCGCCGTCTAATCCTCCAACGAACACAGTCGAATACTGATACATCACACTCAGTCGCGCCTCTACATCGGAATAGGATGAGACTTACGGTGAGATCGATGTCCTCAGCTCCGAGAGACCAAGGCATGATGCCGCCTAGTCCACCTTGAATAGCATCGTTGAACCAAGTGGGATAGATGCTGCGTTCAGACGTCAGAGAGAGCTGCGATTGCATGATCCCTGAAATTCTCACCTCGTCTGGTTATCATATCCAACCAAGCCAAACTCTTCCATAATCACGGGTTTGCCAATCGAGTTCCTGTCAAGATCATCTTTCAGCTCCCACGCCCAGCTCATTCCTCATCACTCACATTGAGTTTACATGCTGTTGGATGTAATTCGTGCCCCATTCTTCGATGGATGGGTAATATTCCGCCCAGGATTGCGGATAGAGGTGGAAAGTGCCGAAATCGATGGTGGAGATACGAAGGTTCGCGTCAAAGTCCATCCCACTCGTGCCGTTATAAATGTAATCTGTGCTATTATCCCACTTGTAGTAACCCTCGTCACTGCGTACATACATCAGCGATCCCTTTCGCAGAATAGGGGACGGTCGCTCACCCTATGCAAACCATATGATACGAGTCGAGAGACTTGATGTAAGCCGATCTATCGGCGAACCATTGCGTCAACTCCGTCGTCGTGGAGTTTGGCCGCGCGATAGTTGGGCTTCCATTACTACGAGGCTCGTTTACAAGCTCCCAGCTGAATATCGCCGATGAGTTCCGATATCGCATGACGATCTCGTAGGCGTATGCGTCGTAAAGATCGATTATCGGCTGGTATCTGTGGCGAGTTGTCAGTCAGATTTGGAGGAGCAAGGGTCGGAGGTAGGACTTACGTATAGAAATCGGTATGGTAATTGTCGTTCGGTAGAGTCTCGTTGATATACGTGTCAATACCTCCATAGGACTCCCAGTTGTTGTTCAAGGTGAGGATGCTGAACAATCAGCCAGGGACCAATAAGATGGAATGAGGGGAGACCTACAGCTTTATGTCATACTGCTCAGCGTATTTTACTACCTTGTCGAGGCGCTGTAGGCCCGAAGGACCGTAATTGATACTACAAGGGTCAGCAGAGGTACAGAGAGAAGGGGAAGTGAAAGAGGGCAAGCGAGGGGGAGAAGGACCATCAGAGATAAGATGAGTTCTCAAATGACTTACAAGCTAGTCCCGTTGACCCAGTACTGCATAATCAGCTCACTCTCACGGCTAGACCCACCTGATAGTATGTCAAGTTGCTCGTCGGTAATCCGTCCTCCTCAGTGAGCATTGAGAAGGCCCAGGTCCGTACGACCTTCACTCCCAGCTGCTGTAATTCCTCGAACGTCTCAACAATGCCATCGTCGAGTACGAATTGAGGTAACCAATAGGCATTGGCGCCATTGAAGTAGAAGGGGTAGTGGTCGAGCCAAAACTCTGTGCCCTTGGTGGTCACCGTCCCTGATGGGAGGTTGTCTGAAGGGTCGTCGAGCCATCGGCGTTGAGGGGTGACTGCAGCGTTGACGGCTGCCAGAGCGGCAAGTGCGGCGACTGCGAAGCGCATTGTGAGCAGAGACAAAGGGGTTTGTGGATTGGGTAGAAGCGTCCTCACCTTATAATCTAGCTGCAACCACCTTGTGGGATCTCATAGTACTAAATTGGTCTATCGGGATCTTCGGTTGTGCCTGCGAGACGGCCAAGGTATAAATGAAACTGGCCGGGAAATGGGCCGTTCAAGGAGGATAGTCGGCCAGTAGGAGATGTCAGCTGACCACAGATCCCCACAAACGCCAAAGCAGATATACCACTGACGGAGATATTCTCGAGCCAGCCCCACCCTGGAAAGATTCCCTACCCCACTCTGCGGGGTTTCCCCCGCTTTCCATCGGCTTCTGATTACGCAATGTCATCCCTTTTGCCGAGCACTACAGTCTGGTTCCGCTTTCCTCCGAGAGATGGCACATGATCTTTCAGAAGTACCCGGAAACATCCCGTCTTTCTCCCGAGATTTGGGCTCGCCTTGAACATAGGAAAAAGGAGCCTCTAGCTCTAGGAGATTCCCAACATTCACTTCCCAAACCCAACATTCACTTCCAAACGACTGGAGACTGGAACGATTACTCACGATGGACCAAGTGGAAACCATCACCCAAGCTCCGGTCGAGTCCCGACCGATCGATGAGAAGGACGAGACGAAGCATGTCGAACGACCTGATGCTGAACATAACGGGGTACATATCAGTAAGACCCACCATGCCGACATCGCCGCGAATGTTGATGATTTCTGGGTATGTCCGACTGTCGAGCCTCTCCTCGATATTGCTGACTGTGCGGAAGGACCTGGTTCGAGAAGCGAACGAAGCGAACGAAGCTGAGCGCGGTATGGGTTTTTTGAAAGCGATTCGGACGTATCCAAAAGCCATGGCATGGAGTATGATCCTTTCCTCGGCTATCATCATGGAAGGGTGAGTCTCCTCCGGCCTTCCTTGCTGATATGATAGATACGACACCTCCGTCATGGGGAACTGTGAGTGGGTCTCTTAGTGTAGGCTGTAGTTGACGATCATAGTCTGGGCATATCCACCATTCCTGTCAATCTTCGGAGTGAAGGGTTCATCCGGGAAAGTCGAGGTCCCTGCTTCTTGGCAAAATGGTATCAGTGGCGGAACCTCAGTAGGCGAGATCATCGGACTTCAATTCGCTGGTTACTTTGCAGAAAAGATTGGATACGTAAGCGCTTCGTCTCCCTGCGTTAAAACTACCGACAACGATTTAGAGGTGGACGATTATCCCTGCACTCGCTGCCATGATCGGATTCATCTTCGTCCCTTTCTTCGCGCAAAGCCTGACTGTTCTACTCGTTGGCGAGATACTGCAAGGCCTTAGCTGGGGCGTCTTGTACGTCATTGTGACGACCAATTAAAATGAACGCTGATAGCTGACGTCATGCAGTCAAACTATGACAATCGCCTATGCAGCAGAAATATCCCCTCTTGCCATCCGGCACCTGTTAACCTCATGGTATGCATGCTCCCCGGACTAAGACACTTCGTTCCAGCTCAAGATAAATCTCTTTCTCCAGGGTGAATCTGTGCTGGTTTGTGGGAGGCTTCATCTCAGCCGGGGTGCTTCGGTATGTCATGTAACCCTCACTCTCTGACTCGGCTGACGTTTCATTCAAGGGGTTTTGTCAACTCCACCAGTATCTGGGGCTATCGGATCCCCTTCGCATTGCAATGGATCTGGCCTGTCCCAATCCTCATCGGTACCTTTCTCGCACCAGAATCACCGTGGTTTTACGTGAAAAGAGGCGAAAAGGAGAAAGCCCGACGTTCGCTTATGCGTGCTGCTCGCAAGGAGGGTCAATCTCAACGTGCAATTGATCGTCAACTCGCTCGTTGGTCCTTTCCCTAATGACCGGCATAGAGCCGTTAAGCTGATAATGCACAGTCCTCATCTACACCAACGAGATGGAGAAGACGCAATCTTCTGGTTCCTCGTACCTCGACTGCTTCAAAGGCACGGAGCTCCGCCGTACCGAGATCGTCTGTATGGTGTGGGTGGCTCAAACCATGTGTGGCTCCTCTCTCGGTGGTCTTCAGTCCTGTAAGCTCCTCGAAGGATATTTCGAGACCAGGCTGACTCCCTGATCTAGTCTTCTATAAGGCTGCTGGGATCTCGACAACCAGTAGCTATGACCTTAGCTTAGGACAAACAGCCATCGGGATGGTCGGTAACATGGCATCGTGGCTCATCCGTGTGTCCTTTCTGCCCTTTTCCAGTCCGTGCTGACAGAGGCGTAGTGACGAAAGTCGGTCGACGACCGCTCATGCTATGGGGAATGGTCTTGATTTTCTTTTTGCTCATGTAGGTCTGACCTCCCTTGCCCGGCTGACAAAACAGCGTTGTTGGAGGAATGGGCGTACCGACAACCATCAGCCCAGGCGAAGCATGGACGGCGGGCACCATGGTCCTCCTCATATCCACCGTATACGGCTTCAGCATCGGGTATCTGCATTTGATACCGTGAATGGGCGAAACTGACGGAATATGTTAAGGCCAGTGGTTTATAACATAGTCGGCGAGGTCCCATCAACCCGTGTAAGAGCGAAATCGATTGTTCTCGCTCGCAATGCCTACAACGTTGCCAACGTCGCTTTCGTCAACATCGTTACATACCGTCAGCTTAGCGCGAATGAGTGGAACTGGGGGCAAGTTGTACCATACACAGGGAAACCAGGACTGAAGTGACAATGTTCAGGTCGAAAGCAGGCTTCTTCTGGGCCGGCTCAAATCTCCTCTTCACCATCTACCTGTATTTCCGACTTCGTAAGTCAAATTCAAACAGCTTGAGGTAGTATTGATGAGCGGCAGCCGAAACTAAGGGGCGGACCTATGCGGACCTGGACATCCTATTCGGTCAGTTGGCGGGGAAAATTTCAGATTGTCGGGTGTCGGAGCTAACGAACGTTGTAGAGAACAAGATTCCAGCAAGGAAATTTGCGAGTACGAAGATTGGTAAAGTCCCGTTTCTATCGAGCTCTTCCGCAGACCCTGATGTACGGTGATAGAGTCGCTCATCGAGAGTGCCGAGCGGGCTTTGTAAGATGGATGAGAAGCAGAACCGGGTCAGGTCGAGGCTGGGCGTTGGGTATAATCTGTGGGCTTGTGTTTGTATGGATAGGTATTGAGCCGCGAACCCTCGGATGTCAGCGTGGCCGTCTGAGCAAGTATTTATCTGCTGTTAGCATCTTCTACGGACTCGTTGTGAACGACTCAGCAGGCCTCCTGCCATCTCTCCCAGCCGCATCTCGCTTTAGCCGCCCTTTCTAATCTTATTCTTGAGACGCCTTTAGATCCTTTCCCCACTGCATGTTCCCGAACTCCTACTCCGACAGCCCCGCGCTCTTGGAGCCATCCTGCCCGCGCCACTCCCCATTGACCCTCCCCCTCATCCCAGCACAGAAACAGTAGCCGGAGAATCGCGATTGACTTCCCATTCCCTAGCTGCAAAGGTAAACGCTCTTTCTCCCTATTACCTTAGCCCGCCTAAAAGGGAAATCTCAGTACTCACTACGATATAAATCATTTGAGCTTTCCATTAAGATGCCGAAGAAACAGCTCATCGTCTTCGACTTCGACTGGTCCTTCGTTGACCAAGATACCGACCGCTGGATATTTGAGGTGCTCTCGACGGAACTGAGGAGGAAGTTGCAATCCCGAAAATCGTCCGAGACGGGTGTTCAATGTACACCTGATATCGTGTACCTCTCTCATTTTCCTCTACTATTCTATTCCTCCTGCTGAGCTATGAGATAGGGATCAGACGATGGAAGATCTCTTCAAAGCGGGGTTTAAACGGGAAGATGTTCTCGGTGCATTACGGATATTACCTTTTGTGACTTGAAATCTTCTTGCTATGAGCCGTGGACCATCGTTGAGCTGAAAAGGATAGCATCCAGCTATGAAACGAGCAGTCACTGGGTTGAAAGCGAGATCACCCGAGACGACCTTCTTATGCCTATCCAATTCAAACGAGATCTATATCAATACTATCCTCGCTGTCCGTTCAGTCCCGCTTCAAGCTCGAATGACACTGATTACACGATCAGGAACACAACCTCACCTCCCTCTTTTTGGGAATCATCGCGAACCCCGCATGTTGGGATACCACCTATCCAGACTGGCTTCATGTCGGTCGACGGCTTCCAGCATCAGCGAAACCACACGACTGCGCCATAGGCTGTCTTGTAAACATGTGTAAAGGCGATGAACTCGATTCATACCTCCGATCTCAAGGCGGGAAGGAGGGATATTCGAGGATAGTGTATATTGGCGATGGTGGGAATGATTTTTGTCCTTTGTTGAGGATGAGAGAAGGGGATTTGGCGTTAGTGAGGAAGGGGTTTGAGCTTGATGAGCGGGTCCGGGAGGAAGGGGAGAGGATGGGGTTGAAGGCTGAGGTGAAGCTGTGGGAGCAGGCTTGGCAGATTGACGAGTGGGTTCGCATCTGCTACCACGGTGCTGAGCTGATGCTGATGGTACATCCCAGGTATTTCCAGGACTTCTGATGATGGCATGGTAATGATACAAGGATGAATAAGCAAATCCGTCCTGCGCTGTGGGATCCCAATGGTACAGACCGCTGTCCTAACCCCTCCTGTCCGCCACCTTCCAGCGCATCCGTCCGCCCTTGTCGCAATGCCCTGTGATCGCCTTGAGACATCCCAACTGATCCCTCAGATCTGATAACCCCCGCCTGGCTTCGCCTGATCATGTAACGCGCTCCAGATCCCTCGTGCGGACTCTCCTCCAGGTGCAGCTTCGAGCTCGAGTCGCTTCAGGTGTTTTATCTTTGCTCCGGACGAGTTTAGCAGAACGTCGACCTATACCTATCAGCTCCGATATAAAGGGGTAGAAACATGGTCGACCCACTTTGACGGAAACAGCGGTCGCTTCTAACTTGTTCACGCAGATCACCTTATCTCTTCCATTCACTACAGCGCAAAAGTCAACCCACCGCTACTTGTCGTGTGACTGCGCGACGCACCGTAATATCCCCGTAAGACCGCTGCTTTCCCCCTCTTCACCTTCCTGACGAGAATCTCCACATCAGGGTTCAGCCTCGCCATCGATAAGAGTGGTCTTCCTATGTATCCCCTGTCGATGAAATTCACATCAGCAGGACGAGCTGGGAAGGGAAACTTTTCAGGCGGACATACCGGATACCATGTTGTGATGGTGAGAGGGGATCATAGTCGAAGATTAGCTTTCGGAGAGGGGTCAAGTAGTGGTTGTATCCCGGTATAGGGATTGTTTGGGGGAGTATGCGATTTGCGGGGAGGAGTCGGGGCATGATGAAGGGGAAGGTTTTGACAGAAGGTAGCTGGTCCAAAATAAAGTAGTATCGATAGATCCAAGCTCTTGACTCGGAGCAGCAATATTCAGTTCCGGATAAAATCGGAAAAATCTTTCGGGAATAATGATATTGCGTGCAGGAAGTTCACTCAACACGGATGGATACCTCGGACATCTCTACCAAGCTAGCATTACCCTGAGTTGAACTTCTTTTCACTTGACGCTCATTGGCGATCTGCAGGTTCACTCTACACTCTCTTGCGTTCACCAGTCATGTCCAGTATCGAGCTCATCAACCCTCGAGCGGAGAGTGTAAGGCGGACCCAAGCTCTGCAAGTGAACACTGTGAGTCCCAACCTGCTGCGAGCTGGTGTATGGCAGCTGTCAGCGGACCTGACGCTCAGATAGGCTGGTGCTGTCGGTCTTGCAAACGTCGTCAAGAGCAACCTGGGTAGGTCCTCAAATTTTGCTCAGAACAGCGACTGACAGCACAGGTCCAAGGGGGACGATCAAGATGCTGGTGGATGGGTCTGGGCAGATCAAGATGACGAAGGCGAGCTCTTCTCACGACGAACCATCACTTCGCTGATGCTTCTACAGGATGGCAAAGTTCTCTTGTCGGAAATGCAGATTCAGGTATGTTAGGTTTACGGTTAAGCTGGACCATGAAAGCTGATGAGGGGTAGAACCCGACAGCAGCGATGATAGCACGAACAGCGGTTGCTCAGGATGAGCAAGTTGGTGATGGGACGACTTCGGTGGTGCTCCTGGTTGGCGAGTTGCTGAAGCAAGCGGACCGGTACATTCAGGAGGGAGTGCATCCACGAGTGATAGGCGAAGGCTTCGACATGGCAAAGAAGGAGGCTCTCTCCGTGTGTATCCATTGATACGCCGATAGGTGAAGCACTGATCGTCTCCAAGTTCCTCAACAGCTTCAAGCAGATACCCAGCCTTGACCGAGCCGACCTCATCTCAGTTGCAAACACCTCACTGGGAACGAAACTTCACGCTGTTCTCGCTCAAAAGCTTGCCGCCGATGTAGTCGATGCCGTCCTAGCCATCAAACCCATACCTGCGGCCACAGATGCAACCGGACTCGATGCTTGGCGAGACCCCATAGACCTGCACATGATCGAGGTGATGAAAATGCAACACAGAACGGACACGGATACACAGCTGGTGAAGGGGTTGGTTATGGATCACGGAGCGAGACATCCGGATATGCCGAAGCGGGTTGAGAACGCTTTCATCTTGACACTAAACGTCTCGCTGGAGTACGAGAAGACGTGAGTGGCGTTTTCCCTCTGATCATCCTGTGCTGAACGATACCAGGGAAGTCAATTCCGGCTTCTTTTACTCTTCGGCAGAGCAGCGGGAGAAACTCGTGGAGTCGGAACGGCGCTTCGTCGATGCCAAGCTGAAGAAGGTCGTCGAGCTGAAGAACGCCGTCTGCGATCAGGCAGTCAGATCAGGGGAGAAGCCAAAGGGATTCGTGGTGATCAACCAGAAGGGTATTGACCCCATGAGTTTGGATGTGCTGGTGAAGAATGGGATCTTTGCGTTGAGACGAGCGAAGCGGCGGAACATGGAGCGGTGAGTTACTCAAAATGTCCACATTGCAGTGCGAGGCTGATCTATATATCCGTTCAGATTGCAATTATGCTGCGGTGGTATTGCGCAAAACTCGGTGGACGACCTAACACCGGATGTACTGGGGTGGGCGGGGTTGGTATACGAGCATACTCTGGGCGAGGAGAAGTATACCTTTGTCGAGGATGTGAAGGAGCCAAAGAGTGTGACTATGCTGGTGAAAGGTGAGCCACTCCAAGTGATTCTTGACGAAGCTCATCCAGTCTCCAGGGCCGAATGCGCACACTATGTCTCAGATCCAGGACGCTCTCCGCGACGGCTTCCGATCCGTCAAGAACGCCATCGAAGATAAATGCGTAATCCCTGGTGCCGGGGCTTTCGAAATAGCCTGTTCCACACACCTCCAAACCGCTCTGAAATCGACCGCGAAGGGACGGACAAAGCTGGGCGTACTCGCTTTCGCCGAGGCACTGCTCATCATCCCGAAGACATTGGCGCAGAACGGCGGATTCGACGTGCAAGATGCAATTGTGGGGCTGCAGCAGGAGGCGGAGGAGACGGATGATCCGGTTGGTTTGGATCTGAAGTCAGGAGAGCCGATGAACCCTGTCACGGAGGGGATTTGGGATAACTATCGAGTGAAAAGGCAGATGTTGCATTCTTGGTGAGCTAGTACAGGGCCCGCGTGTTCTGCGTTGTTTACGGAGATTGCGGATAAAGACAACGGCTGACATCTTACTTCAGCTCTGTCATCGCGGTCAACCTCCTTAGTACGGACGAGATTCTGCGAGCAGGAAGATCATCGTGAGTTTGCTTCAGCGGAGTGTAAGGTCTAGCTAATATACGGCACTCTACCAGACTAAAACCGGAAGGACCAGGTCCATAGAGAAACGCCTATGCATAACGTATGAACCAGCTTCATTTGTAGTATCTCGTCGGGATGAATGGCATAGGTCTTATCACCGCCTCCCTCATCTTCCGCCTCACTTCGATCATTAATTTCGTCCCTTTCTTATGATTTCCACTAGCCACGTAACCCATTGCGATGTTCGTCCCTAATGTCGGACTCGGTATACCAGACGTGACGACTCCTGAGCCAGGTAAGCATCGCATGCTCGCAATGGTTGACGAGAAGGAGGAGCTTACCGATCTCTTCTGACCCGTTCGAATCAAAGACTTTACAACCTTCTCTAGCTGGTGAGCCGACGACTTCGAACCCGACTCGTCTCCGCTTCGGACCTTTCGCAAGCTCCTCGAGTATCCGTGATTGACCAGGAAAGGGGTTTGGCGAGTCCGCAGATCGTCGGTCCTTCCCTGATCACCTATATCAGCTTGATGATCAACGTCCAGCGAAATCACTGACCGATCACCCAGCTGAGTCCCGCTTCCACTGGACTGATAGTCTCGTTCAAATCATGACCATAAAGACACATCCCGGCTTCGAGTCTGAGAGAATCTCGCGCTCCCAGTCCGATAAGCATGACTTCCGGATGGCTCGATATCTCCTCGGTAAGAGCTACAGTCGATTCAGGAGGTATCGAGATCTACCCAATCAGCTTGGCTAGATCTTTGTGATATGTGGGGATGACCCCACCTCAAACCCATCTTCCCCCGTATATCCTCCTCTCGCAACATGACACCTAACCCCTTCCTTTCCAATCTCCACATACCCAGACTGACCAAACTTCATCCCGCCCAAATCCATCTGCGTCAGACTCTGCAACACCTCAACAGCTTTCGGTCCTTGCAATGCCAATAAACCCCATCCATCCAAAGTCTCCCACTTGATCACTTCTCCCTCTCTCTCCCGTCTCCCTCCCCCTTCCCTTCTTACATGGGCATTCCAATCATCCACTTTCTTCTTAATCCAATATCGATCCTCAACACTTCGTCCAGCGTTAGTCACCACATAAAACCTCTCCTCGTGATCCAGTTTCGTAACGAGCATATCATCTATAATCCCACCTTCCTCGTTGAGCAAGACACTTAATGTTGAACTGAATGGAGCGAGAGAATCTAGGGAAGAAGGACACAATGACATTAGGAATGATTGAGCAGCAGGACCGTTTGAGGAGGATGAGAAACGATGCTGGAGCATGTGAGAGACGTCGAAGAGTCCTGCTTGGGTACGGACGTGATTGTGCGCGGTCACTGGGTTCTCATTAGCCTGAGAAGCTCGAAAAAGGTGGGAAAGAAGAGGCAGACGAAAAGGAAGGAGAGGAAGAGGAAGAGGAAAATGTTGGACTTACCCTGCCCGGTATCTCCGTATGAGAGCGGCATTGACCATCCAGCGAAGGAGACCATCTTTGCTTGATGAGAGAGGTGGAAGTCGTAGAGTGGGGTTCGGAGGAGCTGGACGAAGAATTGATTTAGCTCGCTAAAGATCTAGTGAGTATGAGAGGTACCTCGGAGGCAGTGGTAAGTGTGGTAGCATATCTTCGAGGTGCGAGGATGGGAAGACATCTGTTTATAGGAACGAGCTCGAGGGGGCGAAGACCATGTCGGATAGGCGACCGAGCGAGTATCATCTTGCCAACTCCTAGTTGTGACGCGCGAGACGCTCAATTCAGATCGATCGATCGAGTGGAAGATGAGTGCTGTTGTTGGACTCGTCGGGCGGAATTACGGTTCCCGGGTGCCATCACGAAAAGGTTTTGGAGACTGTTGGAGACGTACAAGGGGGATTGGAAATTTGGCTTCCTCCTTCTCTCAAACGCGTGAAGCCGAAGCGTCAGGCACGACAGATCTTATCAATAATGTAGATGCTCTTTGACGCCGTCCGGTCAGCTCAATTGTTGGATGACAGGCAACAACACCGAGCAGTGAAGCTTGACAGTAAGACAAGTGAGCTTGTCGTCTGCCGTAAAAATGTGATGATATCATGCAATGCAAGTTGATCTAGTTGATGATGACTAAAGCTACATGATAACCCGATTCCGCTTGGCGAATTCCCATTCCATCATTAACGCGCAAACTCGGCTACTGATTTGCCTCCACATCGTCTCTCATCTTCTTCAGATCGTCATCATGTAGCGCTCGAGGGCTCTTGCTCCGTAACCAAGGGCCATACTTGAATAGTGCGAATCTACGGTCGATCAATACCGAATACCCCGGCCTAAGGAAGGACATACGGGATAGGAATGAAGAGCACGGTCAGACAGGCGAGTAAGGTGTTTCCCCAGTCAATACCGAGGTTAACAAACAGGCCATGAGCGGCGAGAGGCATACCGGCACCTGATGGGAGTCAGGCTCAGCTGCGGTCATAATTATAGGATTTCCTCACCCATCATTGACCGAAAGAAGTCATTCGAAGCGAGGACCGATGCAGCATACTCGGGGTATGCTATGGATAAGTCAGCTTTGAAACGACAGCAATTCACACAGACATACCGTGAGGGAGATATGTAAGGAATGGCATGAACCTTCGAAGCGGGTCAATAATGGCCTGATAGATTATCCGAGGTGAACCCACATCCAAGTCATTCCCGCGCCGAAGAAAGCGCCTGAGAGCACTGGCGACACCCAGAGTGTCTTGTTGGCCGTCCAAGCGAACCAGAACAAGGAGACCTGCCTTCGTCAGCGAAATCCAGCTCTTTTGGACATTAAAGCTTACCGGGAAGCAGAAAGCAGCGACCATGGACATGGGCAACCTCGCTTCCGGCCGTTCCGCCGATTTGTTCTCAGCATGTTTTCTCTCGAAGTAAAGCCTTAGTCGTTCAATTCAGCTTATTCGCACAAGTCGGAGATGAGGAATAACCAACCAGTTCCACAAGCAATATCCACCATAAGCGATAAGAGACCCAACAAGCAAGCTCGCAAAAGGCAAGTTGGACATTCCAAGCTTCCATCCGTATCCCATCGTCCCAAACACGATCGGATAGCTCTCAAAATAGCTGTAGAGGATCGCGTATATCAATCCGATGTATAGGTCAATGGCAAGAACGATGGGTTCGGTAAAAGTCATGCTGAACGGTCTGATGAGACTCATCTGAACGATTTGGGTGGATGTCATCTTGTTCTGCTCGATCTCGCCTTCGGAGCGGAGTCTATCATTCCCGGTGAGTTTGCGAAGACGTTGAGCTCGACGGAGGAGGATGTTGTTCGAGGATGTCTAGAGGTGTAAGCTGGATCGAAAATGGGAAAAGGATCTATCTGAATTGCTCACCTCGGGTAGTGTGAAGATGACGAGGATTAGAGTGAAGCCTGAGAGCCACAGCATCTCCCAAAATGACCATCGCCAGCCTTTCGCTTCGACTGCGAAGCCAGCGACAATCGGTGCGAGAGCCGGAGACGCGCCTGCTGAGAGACCCCATAGGCCTAAGGCGTAAGGAGCTTTCTGCGGAGCGAAGACGTCTTGCAGCGACGCGCCTGACTCTCAGAATCAGCGCGTCTGATCTCGTAAAGTGTATCCAGCTCACCACCTGTAGCGAGAGGAGGTGACCCAACGAAACCCGCTAGGAACCGCAAAATAGCGAAGCCAGCGAAGTTCTTGACCAGAGCCGTCGGTACTTGAAGTATACAGAAGATGGCGAGAGTAATGATATAAGGTGGAGTCCGACCAACGCTCGGTATCTCCGTGATCGGGGCGAGGATTAGCGGTCCTATCCCATATCCAAGGACGAAGAGCGATAACCCAAGCGTCGCGGTGACTTCTCCGACGCCGAAATACATCGCTCCGTCCATCGTAGCTGGTGACCAGATCGAGGAACCCATGTAGACGGAGGAGGTCATGAGCATAATGGTTGCTACTGTCCAGCATTTCTTGACGAGCGACCTGAATCCAAGGTCAGTCTCACGAGTGCAGCATGGTATCGAGGGCGAGACCAACCAATTCTGAGGGTCTACATGTGATGTTTCAGCTCGTTGCTCGTTCACCAACAAAGAAAAAAGGCGCACTGGCAGGATCATCATCCCCATACCAAGTCACGATATTCCCATCCTCCTTCTCCGCTTCACCACCCCTCTGTCCTTCCCCAGCGGCCTCCCCTCGTCCTCCATCCTCAACAACAACCGTATCCTCCGAAGCAGAAGGGTTCCTATCGTCCCGCTCCTCGTCTCGGACCGGAACAGTATCTCTCAAACCGGAACGTGACCTCTTCTTCTCCTGTGGACGATATCGTTCAGGAAGCACGAAATCTTCTTTCTCCTCTTCGTATTTTAGCAATCGGCGACGCGAAATTAAGCGGAAAACATGACCAGCAAACTGACGAAACGAAGAACGTCAGCTGCTAGTACACACACAAGACAAGCAGTACTTTTGACACTTACAGAGTCCCTCAACGTCTCGATCATCTTTGGTCGTATGAAAGTCGAAGATAGAGCTTCAAACAATAAAGAGATCGATTTTACACGAATGATTGTCAACATCCTCCATTCCCGGAGAGATAGCCGATCGAGAAAATATCAAAATTCACGATCACGAGCCGTACCTGATTCCGGCAAAGACGTCACGGCGATGTGCCGAGAGCCAAATTTCATATTGACAATATAGACTGTCACCATCCCAACATGACTGCCGTCGTTGACGGTAGTTGTCCAACACGCTTACACCTCATTCGAGCTTCTGACGCTGCAACCCCGAGGTGAAGTGCCATGGGAAACAGATCCGTAGTCATATCGTGACGGTGTAATCTACCATTCACAAGATAGAGCCCACTCCAGCTACCGCCGCTCCTAACGCTACACCCGCCACGGCCGCAGCGCCGATCTGGGAGGAAGCAGAACCTGTGCTCGGAGCTGCACTCGCGTTCCCTGCCGTTGTTGTCGCCGATTCAGTTACGCCCGTGGTTGCTTCAGAAGCGGTCGTTGACGAAGCAGTTGTTGATGCAGCAGCACTGGTATTTGGGGCGCCGGTCGTTGTGCTGTTAGCGCTTTCTGCATTCCCCACAAGCCCGACGCCATATGCTTTGGTAGACGCGCCTTCGAGTGCCCAGACCAGGCCGGACATGACGTGTTGTATGAATGTCTCGTTCCGCCAAGCTGCGTGTGGGTTAGGAAGTAGGCTGTCCTATGGAAGACGAGACGTACTGGAGTTGAGATGTCCTAGGGAGGTATAGAATGATCGTCCAGCTTTGGGTGCAGAGGGAAGCAGTGGTTGAGCAGATTGAGGGGATTCGATATACCATGCTGCGCACGAATCTCTCAGCATTGACCTTCCACATGAATATGGTGTCATACCGATAGGATGTGGTGTACCCTGCGATGGATAGTTTCCACTGCTCGTGCCGTTCTCTACGCTGATTCAATTTCGCCTACCAGAGGTGTATAGGGACTCACCGACATAGCTCGTCTCGTCCACGGTCATGAGCACGACCGCACCCAGTGACCTCGGGTCTGAGCGGAAGTAGTAAACCTCTTCTTCCTGAACCTGGCGTAAGTCGTCACAAAGCCGAATCCAAACAAGTGACTCACATAGGTCCATCGATCAGGAACGTCCGCAGTTGCTGGATGCGTGTCATTTAGCCGTAAGAAGGTCTAAACTTCGTCAGTCGATCGAGGGTGATGTGTGGACTTGTACCCGGGGGGTACGTACAGCAGTCTGAAGTTGAGGATGATAGTCGAACAAAGCTATTCTCCTTCATCAACGCCGTGACAAATGAGACTATGGGGGAGAAACTCACCGCCAACGGCTTGGAGGTAATTCGTGTCGTTGAATAAACATGCTGAACCCGAGTGGACGCCCGTGTATACCCCTCCTGATTGGAAGAAGGTTTGCAATGCCACTTGACCGGTCGAATTGAGTACTAAGTTCATATCAGCTATGGGATAAGGGGTTTGGTGACCCAGCGCGGACCGAAGCAGACACACTTTCGTCGGAATTTAAGACGAACATCACCCCGTCGAACCCTGCCAATGTCGCAATCGTAAACATGCTCGGATCTCTGGTCTCCATCAGCTGTCCAGAAGTCAGAGGACCTGAGTTGGCTCACTCTGAGAAGACGAAAGAGACGTTATATGAACTGGCGTGTTGCCCGAGAACTTCGATAGCTGTAGGAATGGAATCATGTCGGAAGCCTGCTGTTGCTGTGTATACAAGTACTCGAGGGGTTGAGAGAGCTTTGATTGCCATGGTGAAGACGAGAGCAAGGACGATGGACGACCAAGACATCCCCGGGGGAAAAGATCAAACGAGAGATGGGATATGTTTAGGATCGGAGAAAGGTGGAGGACGTCTGGTTTCAAACAACTCACTATTACTAAGGCTTGGCAAGTTCCTGCATCACACTGGTCACGGACCATCATAAGCGGGCGTCCTTTCCCCAACCGGGATGACAGCCCGTGTGGGCCTTCTATCTCAACTTTATGACCAAAAAAATGCATGCAGAGAGGTGTGATCGAACCAACATACTGCATTCCCCGCCAAATTCATGTAAGGGCCGGAGCGCTTCCTGCAGGCGCCGCCTGCTCGGGTACTGCGGCATGTCAGCATGGTCCAGAAGAAGGCTACCCAGAGTTTCGTAGGGTATGACCGCCGAACCGCTGACATACATTGCATTCGGGGAATGGGTTGTGCGGACATCCGGTTCATCAAAACACCGACACCTAATCCAGTGTTAGCTGCGACCGCCAATATTCCCTTAACTGGCGTAGCCCAGGGATCAAAGGATGTTCAGCGAGTTACCTTCAAACACTCCGAGCAGAACACCGCATCCCACTGCTGATCCAAGGGCCGATCGAGGTCCCGCTTTTGAACACAGTATCTGTCAGCTCTCCTCTTCACGGGGCAAATCGCATTCGTCGGCTGAGCCATAAACGCAACCGCGGAATCGATCGTCTGTGGGAGCAGTCCATACTCTCTGGCAGCTTTGGGACTCGACTCACCCCGAAAAGCCAAAGCACCACCCGTCATGAACCCCGATATGATCGCATTCCAAGGATCTTCCTTCTGCCGATACCCCTTGACCGCACAGTCAAATGTCGAGAAAAGTCCACCCCATACTCCGAAATTCCCTCCTAGAACCGGTGCTCGTGCTTTTATTGCTGAAACTGATCCAAGAAGTCGTTCTCCCTGTTATTTTCGACGGATACGATAAGCATCGAGAAAGCGATGATATAGTATTCGGGCCATTCAGATGAATCGAATGAATAATAGCGATGAGGAGAACCGACATGATCAGCGATTATTCGTCACGATCAGAGCTTAAAGAACAGCTCAAGAGACTAGAAAATCTCTGACCCTTGGACTATTCCGAGCTCCCTTGATCCCATGCCATATCCCACCACCGATTGCACCCATTGCGAAAGCTCCGCCAAAGTCGTTCAGGATAACATAAGGACTGGGAAGCAGGATCAGCTCTGAAGATGGTCCCTTCTGAGAGCATGTCTCATAGTAACTCACCATGGATCTCGAGAATGGTCCCCGTGCGACATGGTGAAGGGGGATCAATGGGAAGGGGGAGGAGACAAAGGCGAAGGTAAGGCAAGGTGAAGGTGGAAGTCGGTCGAGGCGGTGTGAACCCCACCGGTGCAGATTACGAGCAGCTGTTATATTACCTAGATGAAGGCAGGCTATACTAGAGGTCGGGATCTCCAAAATGGTCAAATTACGAACATGTGTTCCTGCCGATAATCCTCATGCAGGAAAAATCGATACGGGCAGTTAAAAGGGGTACCCAGATTTCGATGCTACAAAGAATTCTGAAACGAAAAGCCCTTCATCTTCAAGTCTTTGCTTGATCAACTCAATAATCCATAAGATAACGAGGTCATCTAGGCATCAGATCTCCTTTATCACACTTGCCAAACCTTCTCGCGTCCAGCTGGTATACTCCCCTCCTCTGTCTCGATAGCAGAACTCCACCTCATCATGGCAGATACGAATAACATGGTCTTCGAGGATCGGTTCACAATAGACGTGACTTTCATCCTTTCTCATTTCCAAACGATGCTAACGTGGTGTAGGATGTAGACCGAGACGGGAAGAAATTCGACCGAGGTACCTTTCCTCTTCCCTCCGCCATCAACCCCGCTCAAAGCTAAACCCCTACTCTCACTCTTTAGTTTCTCGAATAAACGCCCACTCGCACAACCTCTCAATGTCCGTAACCCTAGACATAGCCAACGAACTCTACCCCGTTTCCACCTCCGAGACATTCACATTAGCCGTCGCGAGGAGTTTAATACCCGAGGAATTGGATGCTGAGGGGGATGCCATGGATGGTTTGAATGGGAATGGGGATGGGGATGCGCCTAGGAGGGTGAAGAGAGAATTGTGGAGAACTGGAGATCAGGGGTTGGCGGCTGACTATGAGTATGTGATGTATGGGAAGGTGGGTCATGCCCTACGTAATGTAAAGTTTAGGTGGGGGAAGCTGACACGAGTTAGATATATAAGTTTGATGATTCGGCTCAGGGGGATGCTCAGACGTGCGTCAGTCCGGAGTCATGAAACAGCTCTCACAGTTGCACCGCGTGTGGTTGTCGGGCTGACGAGGAGCAGAACAGCGTATTTTTCGTTTGGGGGACTGCTCATGGCATTACGAGGGAGTTATCGGCATCTGGCAAATGTCGTGGTCGGAGAAAACGTGTATCTCCTCATGAGGAAATGATGCACACATCGAGGCATATGATTTCTGGCTCAAAGCCTGGACTTCTGATTCCCGAATCAAAGCCAGGTCAATCTTCGACAACCATAGCATATCTGACGACATATCTGACGACGGAGCACCCGCCTACTGTTCCTTCCGGTCCTTCCCTACGACCATCCCCTTTGAGATCTCCATCATCCTTGGCGGGACTTGGATACCCGCCAAAGCGCTTACTCCGAAACCGATGATAGGCACAAACAGCCCAAACGTAATCAATAAAGCCGTGATGATTGGTGTGGTGAGGAGCTGAACCCGATCAAGCAGTGGTCCGCCAGTCGGAGCGGTCGTGTTGAGCGTTGAGTTGGCTGAGATGGTCTGAAATGCGGCGGCGACGGTGTGAGATGACAAGGGCCGCTCTTGTCGCTTCGTAAGGGATGGAGAGGTTGAGGTTCCGGTTAAAATGATAAGGTCAGGGCTTGGTGTCCGAGTTGACAAGTCTGTAAGGATCTCTGAGACCGGGTCAGTCAAGAATAGCTATCGAAGTGCCGATCACCTGTGCTTTGTGCTTAAGAACAGCCAGGATGATCATCCAAAATAACCAACTCACCATCTCCCTTATTCGCGCTCAATCGCACTACCGCCTTCCCCTGCACCGGGTTTTCCATACTTTCCACGATGTCCGCCCCGCATGTCTGGGCCCACTCCTTCACAGCGCTATCCAGTGACTGCCGACTCGGTCGAATTAAGTACGGGATATGCAGATCTGCGGACGTGGAGGGAAGAGTGATAGAGTTGAGATGGGATTGATGAAGCTAAGGTAGAGTCTCATCAGCCGAAGTCCAACCGTGCCGTAGCAGGATACATAGCTTCGACGGGATCGGAGCTAGGCTGATGTAGGAAATCTGTCACAGGGAAAGCAGAAATCCAAGACATACCTCGTCCATGTGGACCAAGACTATCGTTTCCCAATCGCATCCGATGTTCGACAATGCTCCATACACCTCATCCGCAAGGGTCATACCGGACGAGATCTGAGACGTAGCATCTCGTATCGCTTGATTGCTGAAATGGCCGTTAGAACAGTCGATGAAAGCGTGACTGGTAGCTCGAATTTGGTCACTCACGGCGAGGAAGACCAGATAAGGAGGGGTGAAGTGTCCTTGAAACCAAGGACAAGTGATGGGATCAGGACAGTGGCGAGACTGGAGACGAGCCGCATCTGATGGATCGGCTGATGGGGCAGTAAGAGTCGCAGAAGAGTACGAATCAAATATGCTGACGATATGGACAAAGGATTGGATCGCCTCCAGAGAGCGACAGGGAGTTTAGGTGCGGTGACAGCGCCTAAAGATAGCTCGATTTGAGTAGGCGTGGGTGGCCCGGGATAAAAACGCCGCCAAGTTCCGGGTGTATATTAACCACCCTAATGCGTCAAGTGATTCCGGGGAGTCGCCATGCTCCCCCCACTTTCTTCACCCTATTTCTCCATCTTCTGACATCATTTCCGTTTCTTTTCCCAAAGCAACACTAAGCAGGTATGTCAAGCAATACTAACCTCTACGTCGAGGCTGACGGTCATCTGATTGGATTTGCTTACAGCTGTCTCGCTAATCTTCGCGAATCGACTTCATCAATAAAACCGATATCGAGCGAGCTCGACCGAGCACTCTGCGAAAAGCCTGTTGGTACCTCCTGCTCTGTTCTTGCGCTGATCGTTGCCCTTTGTTGCAGTGCCATGTCCGCCACGGAGGAGCCCGTGGCTGTTGAGCCCTCCCCTGTCCCCGCTGCGGCCGGAGCAGACGATGCCCCATACGTCGAGCCAGGTGAAACCGCCCCGGATGCCGATTCAGCTCCTGCCCCGGAAGAAGCTCCAGCTCCCGCTCCACCTGCCAAGCCAGCATCATCACCCGAGAAGAAGATCGCTCGACCGGCGAAACCTAGGTCGTCAATGCCTGGAAAGGGGAAGAAGACGGATGGCGAGCCGAAGAGCTTCCAGCCTGGAGATATTGTTCTGAGTAGACTCAAGGGGTATCCACCCTGGCGTGAGTCTTTCTACCGCTTCTTATTGGATCGTACTGCCGAGTTGGGAAACTTCGCTTACCATGCGTTCGATGTTGCTCCTTCTCGCGATACGTAGCATCTCGAGTGAGTTATGCGCTGTTCGATTTGAAATGTGAGACCTCGGACTGAAAAGGACTACCTCACAGATTGCCGATCCTGATTCCCTTCCTCGAAATGTCGCTGCTCAACGTCCAGGAAAGAGCCCTCATATCTATTGCGTCCAATACTTCCCCGCAGGCGACTAGTACGTGACTTCCTTACCGACCTGAAATCCAGCAAACGGATACTTTTCAGCTCGTGGCTGCAGAGCAAAGAAATCCAACACCTCTCATCATCCGACATTGAGGCTTACATTTCCGAACCCCATCGAAAGGCTGCTGGTGGATTGATGGAGGCGTATAAAACTGCTCAAGACCCATCGGACTGGGATGCTTTACAAGATGGAGCCCGGGCGGACCGAGAGGCGAGGGAAGCGGCTGAGGCAGAGGACGTGGATGAGCTGGAGGATGAGGATGAAGGCGCAACTGGAGGGAAGAGGAAGCGGAATGCTGCGGAGAAGAAGGAGAAGAAGAAGCGGGCGAAGACGGAGAAAAAGAAGGTGAGTCGATCGTCAATACTGTAGTCAATAGCTAGTTTGCGTGTTGGTGCTGACGAGTCACCCCAGAATGGCCTGTCCCCTGCTGAGGGACCCGAGTCCGAGGAGGATGCACCTGCTCCAAAGAAGAAGGCCCCGGCAAAGCCAAAGTCGAAACCCGCCAAGGCGCCGGAATCGAAACCAGCTCCTGCAGAGAACGAGCCCGCAGACGATGGTCAGTGAATACTTCACCTCGGTATCTCGAGATCTGACGATCTCCACAACTAGACCCGTTGGCCAACGATCCAGAGTGCGTCAAGGTCAAGGATTGGCGTCACAAGCTCCAACGGGCCTTCTTAGGCAAGGGTCTACCTACGTCCGAGGCACGTCAGGCTACTAGTTAGCGACTCGTGCTGATCCAGTGCATGATGTAGGAGATGGACACGTACGACCACATCTTCAAGACCATCGAAGACTACAAGACGATGACAATAGAGGCTTTGCAGTACTCGAAGATCGGAAAAGGTCAGTAGACGCATCTTTGGGGCCAGCTTCTCCGCTAGCAACCAGCAGTTGTTGACTAACAAATTCGCAGTCATGAAGAAGATCGCCACGCTAGAAGGCATCGCTCGGAACGAGGAGCTCAAGATTACTCATCGAGCATCCAAGCTTATGGATGACGTATGTCACTCTGTTCTGAAACGTATATATGCGAAGCCTGACATCTTTTTCAGTGGACAGCGTTCATATCGAACAACGAGGGCAAAGCCAACGGGTCTGAAGCTGCCGAAGCGAAGAAAGAGGAGCTCTTAGGATATGCGAACGGCAACAAGAAGGAGGTGGACGCGTGAGGCGGGGGTGCCGATGTGCAGGTGTATTCATCCCTCTTCTTGGCGCTGAAACCTTCGAGATCCTCGTCTTTTTGGGAGGATGTGAAACCCTTTCGTGTTCTGGTGCCAGTGCGATGTCTGTTGGTAGGAGACAATCATGCAAAGTAGGATTTCCCTGTCGCACAGGCGAGCAGTGACTTTAAAGTGCATGGCATCGTCCACTACGGTACTATGCAGGCCTAAACGGCGAACTTGGGTATCGCTGTCATGTTTGGTGTCAGCGATGGATTCCGCGGAGTCAAAATGACATACCTCGGATGGGGGCGCATCGCTAGGAGAGACAAGCATCGGCGGAACTTCCTCCTCTTCCATCCCCGTTCCATCACCACCAAGCGAAACCTTCCCATCACGTAGCCCAACAATCGATAATTGCCGAATCAACGGACGAAGACTGGCAAACTCCCCGGTTCCACTCGCTGTGCGACTCCGTTTACCATTCCACCCGACTCCATCGGGAGCTAGTGATACTTGGGAAGGCATGGGAGTCATTCCCGCTCCAAGTGGGCTGGCGAAGAGGAATGAGTTCGGTGTTCTTCTATGTCTTGATGTTCGTCTCGATGTTCGACCAGACAAGGGGTTGCCGAACGAGTCGTCCGAGAAAGCTGTCATGGGTGTAGGCGTTGTGGATTCTCGCTCCCGATCTCTTGCTCGAGGTGGAGGAATTGCCGTATTCTGGGTCGAAACACCAAGCTCGAAGTACCCTGACCGTGGGGATAAAGTCGGGTCGGGCGCTACGATGATCTCCTCTTCCTCTTCGAGCATTTCCTCATCAATGACTGTCCGAACCTCCGCTCGAAACTCGTCGATCTCACGCGTGATCGCTGCTCGAAGCTCTTCGATGGTCTGGAGCGATTCCACTTCTGCCCACTTGTCGAAGATACGCGGACAAGTCGGTTCATCGGATTCGTCGTGGTAAGAGGAGACGTAGCTGTGGGTGAGAGCGGTGGGGACATCAATACGGGTAGTAGGGTCGAAATCGAGCAGCCGGGCGAGGAGGTCCAGGGCTGGTGAATCCATCAGCATGAGCAGCGGGGATGACGCTGACCATACCGTCAGGATCAGCTTGCGGGAGAAGGGTCGAGAATGCTATTGGCGGGGAGATAGGCAGTGTCCGGATATAGGCGCAGGCCTGCTTTCCATCAGCCAGTGACTTTGACAGGTCAGATAGGATACCGACCTTCTCACTGCCGACTCGGGCAAGAACCTTATCCTCAGGCGTTCCGAGGACTTGAAGGATCAGGTTGAGCTGAACATATCAGTTTGACTCAGGTTACGAGTGGAAGAATCCTACTTGTTCGACATAGCTAGTCGCGGGGGTCAGGTTCGTTCGAACAGCATGCGACTGGACTCACTCTTTACCCTTGAAGATCGGCTTCCCTCCTATCAATTCGGCCAAGATACAACCTATTGACCAGACATCGACTGGGTACATCAGCGATTGATCCTACTCTTCTGTTAGCTATCAGCTTACTGGCCGTAGTATACCGCCGATTGGATAGCATAACCTCTGGAGCACGATACCATCTTGTTGCGACATCTTTTGCCCTCCATCAGCCCAAGCTCCTACCTGCGACGGGAGCGACTAACATTCGGTCAGCCGCATCTCCTCATTCTGGTCCATCTCCCCTTTCACAGGTCGAAATCCTCTCGCTAAGCCGAAATCACATATCTTCAGCTCGCAATCGGAGTTGACGAGGAGGTTGCCAGGTTTGAGGTCGCGGTGGATGACATTGGCGGAGTGTATGAACTGGTCAGATTGTTAGGTATGTTGAGTGTAAGGAAAATCGGAACAAACTTTCATGCCTCGCAGTAATTGATAGAGAAAGTATTGTATATGCGAGTTGCTGAGAGGTTGATCCGAGCGTACGATTTGGTGCAGATCGGCTACTCGAAAGTCAGCGCCAGCGCACCACATAATTGATACAAGTACAAACCTTCCATAGGCTACGAGCCGAAAGTACACAACCCCGCCATCAGCGCGTGTGATGAGAGCTCGCGTTGGCTTTCTGCTCACCTCCATGTAGAGATATCTGCCGGATGCATCAGCTGGGGCGTGACACAGAGCCGCGAGGATACTCACATCTCGTTATGCCCATGCCAAACGTTATCCAAATCAATCAATCTATTCCTCATCAGCTCCTATCCCTCAATGACCTTGACGAACCAAGACCTACCCAGTAAGGTTCTCGTGACCTCCAAAATGCCTCAACAAGGTAATCTCCCTCAATGCCCTCCTAGCCAAGATGACCTTATCAAACACCCTGGTAATACACTTCACCGCGACCGGTTCGCCAGACAAGTTATCTTGCACTGAGATGACGAGGCCGTAAGCCCCTTGACCTAGGGGACGAATAAGCGTCCATCTGGAGGGGAGATGAAAGAGTCGATTGAGGGTATGGATGGTCTGATAATCACTGACTCGATCTCATCAGATAAAATACAAGAAGGGTCCCAAAGGGGGGATGACTTACCGAGCTTTGAGTGATTTCTCGGAAAGAGGGTGATCTTCCTCCTCCTCAGTAGTCATTCGTTTGGGCTTGGAGATACCATCGATACCCGCTTGACCTCGTTTGGCAGCTGCTGCCATTTTGCTAGCACCTGTCTGAGGGGTAGACATCCCGACGGCGTTGTTCATCGCGCTGGGCATACCGACGTGTCCGCTCAGGCTGTTCGAGGAAGATACAGTACTGATGCCGACTTTGCGCAGACCTGACGTTCCTGGCGCGGATAAAACTGATAACGTACCATTCAATTGGCCGAGGATAGGAGATGAGGTCGATGGGGTCGTGAGAGGTATACGCGAGGAAGATGCCAGTGAAGAGGAAGATGAAGTGGAAGATGCTGGGCATGAAGGAGGGCGAGACGCGATTATGGTTCGAACAGTATTGGCTGGTGACGGAGCGGGAATTGGCTGTGGAGTAGGTCTAGGAGGCTTCGAGCGGGGAAGGAGAGGTTTGGCTGGAGGGGTGAGAGGTGAGGAGGCGAGCCGAGCGGGGGGTGGTATGGTGGTTGCAATGGGGGAGGCCATGATCACAGCCAAGTCGGCAGAGCCAGTCAAACCGAAGGTGGAGATGAGCTCGAAGGAATTACTCTACTTCTGGTCCTGTTCCCGCCGACTTGAATACGCGTCTGGCGCAATCAACGGCGAAGAGAATGGTCGGTCGTTGGCGTGCGTGGGAACAAGGAGATGCCTGCCAGCTCCAAATGTTTCACGTGTTTGATCGGGACCCTCCAGCGCAACTACTTTCCCACTCAGGTTGATCAGTGAGCAGTATAGGGGGTCAAAGCCTGATGAGAGACACTGCAAATACTGTGGAACATATCGACGAGAATGCGACGGAAACGAAGAAGAATCTCAATGCGGGATGCGATTTTGGGGATTGTTTTGAAACCAGCCAGGCGGCGTTTGCGTCGAGGACCGGAATCTAACCCTCTTCGATCCCGAATCGCGGTGACACAGGGGATTCAGCGGAGAACGGCCCTTGTCCAGAGGGGAATAGCTGCAACTCGATGCATGGACCAACGCTGGACATAATTTTCCTCGTACAATACTAAAACCCGATGCCCGCCAAGATCCCATCCTATTCCCGTTCTCCAGCTTCAACACGCTACTCCAGAAAAACCGGCTCTCCTCTATCCGCCTCTCGACCTTCCTGCTTTCCTGCCCTACGAAACCCAAAGTCCCGTGCCCCCATTGTAATTTCCTCAGATGACCACCCTCCCCTCCCAACAGTGCGCATCATCCTTCCACATCTGCTTGCACTTCCGCTCTCCACTCAGAACTCGTGCTCGAAGATATCCCCACCGCTGCCTTGCCTCGATTGGTTTTGCCCTCCATTCCCGTTCACCCTCTCATTCCCATTCCTTGCACCTCCATTGGCCTGACCGCCCCAAGCATCGTCCCGCTCGACATCATTGACGTATCCACCATTGGCAGCCCATCCACCCTTACTGGCCGCGGCCGGCGCGGGAGTCTGCGTCTTGTTCTTGGTGCTTCGCCGTTTCGAACCGTAATCTCGACCCCATTCCGGAACGTCCTCGTCGGTCGCTCCGGTTGGTGGATATGTCGAGCCAGACGAGTAGGAGTCCGTCCGAGATGCGCGCTACATGAATCATCAGTATCTAACGGATGCTGGACTTACGCTACGCTCCCAACGGTCCCGGTTCTGGTTGTTGGCTTTCGGCGCACCGTTACGCTTCGATCTCCCATCACCAACGGCGCCCTCGAAGTTGGCAGGATAATGCCATTTATTCTGATTAGGCGCTCGGTTGGGATCTGCCAGAATTATCAGCCCAACCGATACTGCGAATCTGAAGTCCTCACCCTCATTGTAATATGTCTCATCCTCGTTCGTCCAGAGACCTTCGTTCCTTCTGTGCTCGATGGCCAATCGCTCCTGCTCAGACTGTGGTGCATAGTTCTCTCCTTCCTCGCCTTCTTCCAAACCCTGCTGAAGATGTGTGGACCGCTCGTTGCGCTCATCGAATCGTTTGGACCATTGGTTCTTGCGAGCACGACGTTCTCGGTCAGAGTTATCAACTAGGCCGGCCTAGTAGGGGTAATCAGTAAATGTACTTCTCGGCCTCAAAGTGACATACCTTGATTGCCCATTTGGGGGTACGAGCCTTGTTCGAGCTGAGGGCAATCAGCTGAATGCCACGTAGGATATAGCAGGGTACTCACTTGTTCCGGATGTTCTGGATGTAGAAGCTAGATGCATCGTCAGCATTAAATGTGATATATGCTGAATGCATACTTGTGGAAATGACAAGGGAAGTCTACGGTTACGGTGGCGTCAGCGGATTGGACAAGCCAGAAGATAACAGAGCAACCCACATCCGCAGATGCAGAGGATGGTATTGATGAAGAAATCGGTTCCGATCCCGAAACGTAATGCTACGGCTGTCAAAAAGTACGTCAGTACTGCTCATTCCTCGAACCGAAGCGATCCTCTGTACTGCGGCTATATCCGGATGTGGTCCGAGTAGCGGTAACCCTAACCACCGCAGTGCTTGCTATAGCCTCCCCCACTTCACACCATCTTCACTTCGACAGTGTGCGCGTGGGAAGTCCTTTCGCCGGACGGAAGACTGACGACTCACCGAGAGGCGGAAGGACACATCCAAGCAGGAATAACACAGCCACGAAACCATGATGCTTCTTGGGTACAAACGAGATCTTCTTCGGAAGTATATGATTCATCGACATCTTGACGAGGTTCCTATCAAGGTGAAGTCGACGGTAAGAGTGGATGAAGAGGTGGAATTGTCGGATGTAAAGGGAGGCCGAGGTAATGTTCCAGACCAGGCGGACAAAGGGTGACTCTCAACCGGAAGTGACGATTCCCTATCGTCGCTATCCACAGCTCTCCGAACTGCTCAGACCGGATACCGCGTCGATGCGCGAATGTTGATGGAGGAAGCAAACGAGCGAGTTCAGTCTGTGTGAAGGACGCTAGATCAGCGGGCCGGGTCCATCATGACGTGGCTGACATGGGATTTTCGCTTATCAGAGTCTACCCCGAACTCCTGTTGGTGCGGGGCCGACTCTCTCACTTCTTGTCTCGGGATCCAGAAAGATCTGCTATACACACCAAGATGATGCATCAGATGACACACTTGGGCTTCTACTTCTGTATGACTTCGACTCAACGCCTAATCCAAGTCGCCGCCGCCGTTTGCAACGAGTAGCTCCGGAGTGTACGGAACGAGCACCAAGCGCGACCTTCCTCCTGATCACACCTAAAACACCAAAATCACTGAGCATTCTCACCGTCTCATAAGATATCGTACAAGTCAGTCGGGAGATGGATCGCAGCACCAGTCACTCGTGTCCGCTCTTCGGATCCAGGACCGAGCAGATCTTACATAGGATAGGTAAGTGGCTTAACTTTGTTGCACAGATTTCTTAACGATCGACGTAAATGGGGAGAGTCTTCCACTTACGCTGATGTATCGTCTGATAGCTGTCGCGCTGCTTATCATAGTATTATTGGCGTGCGGATGGGTTATGCGGACCGCGAACCAACCGTCCGCAAACACGGTTCACCACCTAGCGGAGATGTTTGGCGGACGCGAGAATAAGCTAATGGGGTGTATGCTCATGATCATGGTCGCTGACTAAGCATATTTCATATGAGTGATGGTTATCCCAAGCTTTTCGAGTAAAAAAGCCAGGCTGGATATCAGGCGACACTTTTACTTTGGCGTTATATTCAGGTCGGTTTGGCTAGACCTGGCCGTACTAACATATGACAATTTAAGCAATCAAGCTATCACTAAACTGAATGACCCAGCCCCGAAAACGGACATGTCACTCAGTAAGGACTCCTCAGTACTTTACAATCCCTTCCGAATTCGTATTCTCAGCGACAAATTCGCCCCTTCCAGACTATCTGGTGTACTCGAGTCGATGGTGTAAGAGGTAAGCCAAAGTTTCGGGGAATGCCCGTAATATCAGATTGAAACGCCCAGTTGCACGATATCAAAAGACAGAATGAGGGTCTCATTTCATACGCGACATACAGAAGGATGAAACAAACCTTTCCTCAAAGGACTGACAGCTGACTCGCGACCAAGGAGTGGAACCGCTTTCGATGAGGAAATATGTGGAGCGCATCAGTGTTTTTGCATTAGCCAAGCATCCTAGCCAATCTGTAGATACCTGAGTGTTTCGAAACACACCTTTCCGAGCCATCCACTTGATGTATCAGGGCCCGTCATCATCATGGCTCATCACAATCCATGGCTATCTTTCCAGCGGCTCAAGCTTCGGACACTACTTAGCTCCCTATATTCTAGCCACCACGCGCCGAGAACACATCAACCTCTTCCACGAGTGATCAAGCCAGATTTCACCCTACCGATCGGAAGAAACCCTCGATGCATATGGCTCGGTCATGCAAGTGTTTATTTACAGCTGCCACAAGTCTCAGGCTCGACAATCGGGATCCTGTTTGACCCAATCTTCTCGGATCGGTGAGGTTGAATTCCACCTACTTTGAGATATCAGTACTCAATATATTGAGTACAGATGTTCGCCCGTGAAATGGTTTGGACCCAAACGGCAACTTCCCATCCCTTGTACCATTGCCGACCTACCAAGAGTCAATATGGTCGTGATCTCGCATGATCATCGTAAGTTGTCAATGACGGTCGTCTAACCAATTGCTGAGCACCCCCAGATGATCACCTGGATGAGCAAAGTATACGGGAAATTGAGAAGTATCATGATGATGGTGCACGTTATCTTGTACCGACAGGACTGAAAGCTTGGTTCCGAAAGTTCGGGATCTCGTCAGATAGAGTGATCGAACTTGGATGGTGGGAGGAGTCAAGCATACCGTCGTTCAGCCCAGAACACCTCTTCGCCCCTGCACTCAAGGCCTACCGATCGGAGGAGAGTATCTTCACGAACGACGAGGAGAAGGAGGAAATGGACCAGCTTCGGATCATCTGTTGTCCAGCACAACACAACTCCGGTCGTATACTGTTTCGGAGGAACAAGACTCTCTGGGCAACTTGGCTCATCCGATATCGCATGCCGAACGGTCAAACGTTCCAATGCTTCTTTGGCGGGTGAGTATCGTTATTTCTCTGCTTTCATTTCGTTAATACAGCTAGCGATACGGGTTACCGATCAATTCTGAAAGGTCCAGTATGCCCAATCTTCAAAGGTAAGCTGTCCTCCGTCTCAGAATCGTCCTTGTCAGCCACAGTTGACAGACTCCATTGAAGAGCTTCGAGACCGATTCGGTTCGCCAGATCTGGCTCTTTTGCCAATAGCTGCTGGTGCCGTCCTGCCCTTCCTGGAAAGCTTACTCCCCTTCAAGTTCAATCACCATCGGCTGACCACGCCCATCCACTGCTCGCCGCGAAATGCGGTCGACATCCACAAGGAGATGGGGTGTAGACGTAGCATCGGAATCCACTGGGGGACATTCACAACGCTCACTCACTCGAAGATGACGTTAAGTGACCTTGAAATGGCGAGGAAGGAGACTGGAGTCAGCGATCTGTGGGCCCACGATGCCTCTTTCGTGGCTGCCGATATTGGCGAATGGCTCGAGTGAGCTAATTTTTCCAGATTCATGGTCAGCCTTCGTAAGTCGCTCAGGTTGATGTAGCGGGGATGACCTATGTGAGCATATGTGACAGCATCGAGATCGTCAAAGATACTGTAATTTCCGTCTGAAACGCAATACTTCTCATTCCAATGACCACTGGTGGTGGTAAGGTTAGTAAGACCGCTCAATTGATGACAAGTCCAGGTGGTTGAAAGTCCCCAGCGGGCTCTCGAGCTTTCTCTGACAGCTTGGCATTACCGGGCAGTGCCCAGAGCGAGATCCTGTTTTCAGGGTTCTCTGCAGCTTTCATGCAGCAGCTTAGTAGACATACGATGTGCTTGGATGAGACCTTTTTCCGAAATGGGACACGCAGATGCAGCCGTAGGTGAGCGTGACAAGCTGCTTCATATCAGCGACATAAAGGGAGCGGAGGAGGATCAGCTCACAAGGATGAGAATAGCGAATGAAGCTGGAAGAAGATGGGAATCGTTCTTGCGTGATCCTGGACTCCGCTCGAAAAAGACAGCTATAGTGATCTCCGTATTCTCGTAGAGGCATGCCATTTGACGAAGCCATATGTGAGCAAGCTTGTATCTACACGTCCAGTCAGCTTATTCTCCGATAATTGCTAGCTGAGCGGATTATGCGGCTTGACGCGGACCAGCCTGGCTTTTGGATCTGTGAGGGTCACTATCGAACTTTGTCATGACTATCCGCTTCTTCCCGGCCACCCACCCAGCTCATCCTCGTCGGATCAGCAGGAAAACGTTTATCGTTGGCGCAGTCACCCTGTGAAACGGAGGGAGCCGCCGCAAGCGCGACAGGTCTATCGTTCTAGCTTGTATTTCCGGTGCTTCCCGTCCAAGTCGCGAATCCTGCAAGGTGCTAAACCAGCGCCACCTCTGGATGAATAGCGTCAAGCTCGACGTAAACATTTCAAGGAAAACCCAAGGGTTGCACCATCCGACCCTGCATCATACCAAGCTTCATCAGTGACCTCCTCCTCCTTCTGAATGTGCGGGAGATATAGCTCACATTCGGGTATCGGAAGCAGTACTAGTATTGAGCACAGCATAAGCGTGCTCCGATTCGAGGACGGTCGTCTGATTCCAAGTAGACAAGATCATTGGTGTCCCTTTCGCCTGAGCTTGGGAGAGTAGGTTGGAGAGTCAGTCCGTATCCCAACATCCGATTGTGAACCAATTTTCGAGGTTTGTTTGGATCCCACTGCGGAGCAGCGAGGTAAGGGATAGATGATACAAGGACGGTCACCGCGGCGAGTGAGTCGTCCGCGTAGACGCTCGCAAGAACCCCGTTCTGAATATTGAGACCGTTGGACAATCATCCGGAAGTGGATGGCAGCTACCCTACAAAAGTCCCTTTCCGGTTTCTTTGTTTGTCAGACTGAAGCGTATCGGCAGGCTGGTTGAGGAACGTGATCGGTGACTACCGGACAGTGAATGAAGCGTAATGCATGCTGTCGTGAATATAGTCGTCATGATCGCGAAGTCATCCATTCGTCTAATCCAAGTCTTGACGTCGTCCGTACCGCCTCCTGTATGAAGATTTCGTCGTTAGTCTGCGAAGTCGGGTTAGCTATATGCCAGTTTGGGAGTCATCGCACCTGACTGTCGTTATTGCGCTCTATCTGTCCTTCGCCCCTTTCTTCTTCATCGCCTGAACCTCCTCCTGGTGAAATCTCTTGCCGTAATCCGCTATGCACTCTGACCCTTCCCACTTCGAGCCTTGGCTCCGGTCCCTCATCCCGCCTGACAAGGTCCCAATCCCCTTCCACAATCCTTTTCTTCCTCAACTTCCGCCTCATCCCCGCTGAACTATTGGATACCGTCCCGAAAGAGCCAACCGAAGTATGCGGAGAATCCTGCGTTCTCACTGATTCGAATGAGAAGGGGGAATGCGAGAAGAAGGCTGAATGAGGACGCAAGCCGAACTCGTCTAGATGATTGTGATACGCAGGCTGGCGTCGCGCCTGGGAAGGGGAAGTGAGCGATGATGGAGGCGATGGAGTCGATCTCGGCTGTAGAGCGAAAGGGTGGGAGATGTCCTGGGCCGAGATGGGCTGTGGACCAGTCTTTCGAGGATTATTGATCCGGGCGATGAGGGAGTGGAAGATACCCATGCATGTCCCCGTTGGCGAGGAAAGGCGACAAAGAGCCCACCACCAACGACGTTGAGGGATGTTCCTCTCTCTGGTTCTCGTCGAATTCTTGTATCGAATGGTTCTACGATGCCCCGGCCAGCTAGGGCGCGCCTGACAAAGGGAATCGTTGGGAATGAAAGTGCTCAAGAAAGGAGCCGAGACGGTGAATAGCGGCTAAGGGCGGCTTCCGGTCGAATACAGAATGAGTACGAGTAAGGAGCCTGATTTTTCTTATCAAGAATCAAGAATCACTCCGTCACTGATCTATCGATGTGGCAGCCCGACGAAATACTGCTAGTAGTCACTCACCGTCTCCCACCGTCTCCCGTTTCTTGACCGTACAGCCTCGCCTCCCTTCTCCTCGACATCAGGCTTTCGGTCGACTGCGTACCATTTCTCCAACAGGATCGTCGAGCATACGATCGGGATGATAACCCTCCGGCCTCCCGGCGATGTCGCCGGGCTATTCGCGAGCAGGGGACGATCGCATGGGCTCAGATTCCTAACACGACCAAGTCTCCGAATAAGTCAAAGTGTGATTCCGTGACAGTTCGGGATTGAGTGAAGATCAGCATGTCGAGCGCCTCGTTATGCGGGAACGACTACAGCTTCGGTCCGGGGGCTTCCTGTCGGATTCTTGACTTCAATCTTCTATTCTCCAACCTGTGAGTCGCGCAATGAGACTCCTGGTGACGAATGCTGACGCCATACTCCCGGTACTTGTTTTCGCCTCGACCCGCCATGTTCTTGCAGGTTCCTGTCCTTCGTTCCCGTGCTCGTCTTTCTCATCTTCGCTCTCCCTCGACTAGTACATCTCATCTCTGGAAAATGACGGCGCCTGCTCCCGTTATCGGCTGTTCCGTTTGCGGGATGGCTTCTCTTGCTTCCTCGGCTCATCTTAAGCCTTTGCCTAGTCGGTGCCTCTGTGCCCATCTGGGTCACCTGGGAGCAAACCTCGGGTTTAAGGGGATCTTGGTCAGGATGGCTCGCTTTGGGCTCTGTGGGGATGCTGCTCGCTTCCGTGAATCTATTAAGTTGATGGGCACGCTCCCGCTGATGTTCGCTTCGTGCCCGGTTCTTGATCAGATACGTGTCGCGACGCTGGTGATGCTAGAGCACTTCCGATGTGCAAGGCCCTCCCAATTGACCGCTCTCTACCTCCGTGTCTCATCCCTCTTCTTCTCGTCCAGAGTCCGGACAGTGGCTCTTCTCTCCACCTCCTCACTCCGCCCTCTCGCGCCCCTCTGCGTCTCTCTCGGTTCAAGAGTCACCCTTTTTATCGCCCTGCAGCTGTCTGCATGAAGATCTCTCGTCAATGGCTCCAATACTCCACTCGAGGGGACTGCTGGATTGGTCTCTCGATATGTCGTATCTTGGGTCCTCCCCGTACTCTGGCGCGGGTACCGACACCCGTTGGTAATGGATAATCTCGGCTCGATAGATAGAAAGCTGTATTCCATTTCCACCTGGAACGAATTCTCTCCTTATTGCGAGAAGGAGGTGGTCAGGTACAAGAGCGGCAAGACCCGACAACCTCTCTGTTTGGCTTGCCTACGGGCGTTAAAGTACATGCTCGCCGCTCCCTTATTCCCCTCGCTCGTCTCCTCCGTCCTCACCATGGCTCGTCCCCTGATCATCCTGCACACCGTCAAATTCGTCCAAGACTACACCTCCGTGGATGCGAATCCACCACCGCTCGCTGATGGCTGCGGTTTGGTCGGGGCGACCTTTCTTACGTACGGAACCTACGCCTTTTCCATGGCTATCGCGCACGTCACCACGCAACTTTCCGCACTGGCCCTGCGAGGAGCTCTCATGGAGGCTCGCTATCGCAAGTCCCTCGTTAGTCATGTCGAGACGGCAAGGGAGATGGGGTCGGCCAAGGTGGGAAATCTGATGAGTGTGGATGTCATGAATATCGTCGACACTATCCCTGAGTTACACCAGACATGGACGGCTGTGACCACTACTGGGGTCGGATTTTATATTATCTGGACTCAAATCGGCCTATGCTTCGTGAGTCAATCCCCTTGAATAGCAAACAGTATTTGCCGGACGCTTATCCGTCTTCGCCACCGCAGCTGGCGAGTGTTGGGAGAAGCGGTCGTGCTGTGTGTACTGATACCGGTGCTGTCGCGCAGTATCGGAAGCTCACGAGGTCAGCTTGATGCCTCTTCTCCCTTGTTGCCAATCACGATTGACAATTGCAGGACGCTGGGCAGAAGGCACAGACCGGCGACTCAGATTCATGGCTTCGGTATTGAGACATATCAAAGCGATCAAATTGTCCGCCTACGAAGCTTACGTGACTTTCAAAGCCGAGGAGCTCCGCCACATGGAGGTCACCGCCTGTGGAAGGTGGGTGCAGCCATGTACGTTGCGACAAATTGGCTTGGCACCTTTTTCGCCCTCCTCACCATCATCACCTATACAGTCGCCTCATTCTACTCGAGTCAAGGGACAAACGCGGTTACGACTGCGAAAATTTTCACCGTCACCTCGACGATCAGCCTCATTTCAGAACCGCTCCTGGTTGTCGGACAGCATATCGCCCGGTTACTGACTACATGGGCAAGCTTCAAGAGGATAGAGGAGTTCCTGCTTTGTGCCGAGCGAAGTATCCCCGATGTGTATGATGAGTCTGAGGGGGATGCGACATGCGAAAACCCGGAGGAAGCCTTGAATACGCCCGATCGCAGGATCGCGCTGAGGGATGCCAGCTTTGGGATCAAGGGCAAGGCGACATTACTAAGCGGACCAAACATCGACCTGACCGCTCCAGACCTGTGGATGGTAATTGGTCGTGTTGGGAGTGTGCATTTTCTTTGCGTCACATATCTACGAAACGCGCTGATTTCGAACCATTGTAGGGCAAGAGTACCCTCCTCTATTCTCTCCTTGGAGAGCTCGATCTCCTTGCCGGTACCTGTTCGATGCGACTCGGGGCGATCGGCTATTGCTCACAGCATTCATGGCTTCCGAGCGAATAATACCATCAGGGATAACGTCACCTTCATGCACCCATTCGAAGCTGTATGGTACAGGACGGTTGTGAGCGCCGGGGCTCTAGAGCAGATCTAAAGATTTTGCCGGTGGATGACATGACCATTGTCAGTGAACTTTCCGGTGGTCAAAAGCAGAGGTGAGTCTAAAGAGTTTGGGGGAATGAAGCTTGAGTTCGATTGAATTTCTATCCTAGGGTGGCCTTAGCGCGAGCCGTGTATGGACAATTCAAAACCCTCATTCTCGATGACGTGTTCTCCGCTCTGGACGCCGATACCGAAGCTTGGGGTGTTTCAAGCGCTCTTCGGCCTCCGTGGCCCTGCTGAAAGGCAAATCCTTTATACTGGCTACGAATCAAGTTTACCGGCTCCCCTACGCTTCCTACATCACTCTCCTCCATCAAGGTCATGCCGTAGAGCAGGGCGAGTACGCTGAACTCTAGGCGGCCAACGGACCGATGGCCCAGCTTGTGAGCGAGTTCGCGGCGGGCGCGAGCGATGATCGATCGCGCGGGTCGAACAAGAGGAAGATATCGACACTTTGTCGAATCGACACTTTGTCGAGGATAGCTGATGCGCCCGACATGGATCAAGACATCAAGGAGGATAGGGAACAGGAATCTGGAATGAAGGGAAACGTCAAGTGGTCAACTTATCGGACTTACCTTCGTGCCATGGGTGCGGGCCAGGCTTTTCTATGTGAGCGTCTATCTCTTCTGTGACCCTGAGCGATTTTAACGTTGAGAAGGGATCTCGTTTATCATTGTTACCGGGTCATTACAGACAACGATCAACGTCTACCTTCAAGCTTGGACGTCGTCACTTTCTGGCTCGTCCAGAGCGCAGTATGGAGCTTTCCTTGGCGGGTATTCGGGCATGCAGATCGCTTATCTCGTCGCCTTCACTATCGCCATATACAACGCCTTTGTCATAGCCCATTCCCGGGCCAGTCGACGACTGCATACATGGCAGTTGTCCGGCCTGCTCAAGTACGTTCCTCCATACGCGCCGCATTGTAGGCCGTACTGACGAAACCTTTCCAGAACGTCGCTCGACTTCTTCGAGTCACGCGGAGTGGGTCAGATTATCAACCGATTCAATTCTGAATTTGTTCATCAGTGAGTATTTCGTCTCTGACATATCATTATGCTGTAGCATCCTTGCTGCAGTTGATATGGAGCTGCCTGGCCAATTCGTCGACGCAACGCTATTCGCCACGCAGATCGTCGGGACTGCTGTCCTGATTATCATTGCGGGACCCTATGTTCGTCCTTTTCTTGGCTTGAATGGTCTATGGCTGACGACGGACGTGCCCTCAAGATGGCTGCGGTTCTGGCGGGTGTCGGTGTCGTCATGGTGGACTTGCAGCGGTTCTATGTCAGGGCAAGCCGTGAGACTACGAAGATTACAACTCTCTTCAATGTCTCCGTGAGTTTCACTTGTTCTAGTCGACTGTGGTAGCTGATGATCATTACTGTCAGTATCTATACGTTGTTCTCGGAGACGTAAGTTTGATGGATGCCGCGATCGTTGCAGGCCTTCCACATGCTGACATTGCGTTCAGGATCGATGCAGACGGGTTGCGAACCATCCGAGCGATGAAGGCTCAGGATGTATGGGGGCAGTTGATGACGGTCCGCCCTACGGCTTCACAGCACCCAGCCTGTATGCGTCGTATTTATTCTCTTGTAGTCAGTGGAGCTGATCGGTTGAATCAGGGCTACTCATGGCGGTGCAGAAATGGTTGGAGCTTGCTTTGAGTATCTGCGGTAAGCATCCCATACTCGGCACGCGCCTATGCACGGACGAAACGGGCGTCTTCACGGCAGTCATGTTGGTCAACACGTTGGTCGTCCTGATCGCTGTGGTCAACCGATATTCGGGCTCGGCCGGGCCTCAGTCGTCTTAACACAAGCTTCGATCCTGAATACCGAGCTGACCTTGCTCATCGTGCAATGGACGAATAAGTTGACTCGCCACTGAGATCGATCTGTTCACGGGATTACCATTAATCAGCGGTCGAGAACTGTATCACATCGGTCGAACGCATTCAGGAGTACATCAACCTGCCAACACAAGAGGTTCCATCCCCTTCGAAACTCAAGCTCGCTCCCGGTTGGCTGAAGAAGGGCGCCATCCAATTCCTTCACGTTTCGGCGCGGTACCGACCCGACCTGCCCCCGCTATCTGGGGCGTCACCTTCGCGGTCAAGCCTGGGCAAAAAGTTGGGATCTGTGGAAGGGCGGGATCAGGAAAGAGCACTTTGTTGGGCGTGCTTTGGCGCTTGATCGAGCAGGACAGTGAGGGAACGATCAGTGTTGATGGAGTGGATATAAGGGATATCACGTTGCAACGCTACCGGAGCGCTATATCGATAATCCCTCAAGGTTGGTCCCATTGCTCTGTTGGACTCATTGGAGACAAGGATCGGTTTTGAGCTACAGATCCCATGCTCTTTGGAGTGTACGCTACGAGAGAATCTTGATCCCGAGGGCTGGCACGATGATGAGGAGATTTGGTCTGCTTTGGAGAAAAGTCAGGTAAGGGGATACCTCCTTTTCTGCCCCACGCGTAAACAGCCTGTTACTGATCGGTCGGCTTCATCAGCTGAAATCACACGTCGAGAGTATGGGGAGTAAGTTGGACGAGCTCATCAGCTCGGATGGCGGTAGCTTCTCCAGAGGTCAACGTCTACTGCTCGCTCTCGCACGTGCGATCCTGAGGCGTCGTCACATCTTGGCTTTGGACGGTACGTTTTTCTCGTACCCTCTACATTGAAGTAGTTGACGGATGTTTCATTCCGACAGAGGCCACATCCTCAATCGATGTACGGACTGATTCCATCATCGATCCGAGAATCCTTCGAGAATTGTACGGTCCTCACCATTGCTCATCGCATATCCACGATCATCGACTACGAATGATTTTGTCGTCATGGGCGCTGGACGGACAGTGGAGATCGGTTCTCCAGGGGAACTGCTGGAAAGATCTCAGGGAGCATTTTCGATGGTTGGCGTTGGAGAATGGAGTTCTAAATGTCACGGGTACAATCGGAGCCTTAGAGGGCGATATACGATTAGAGTCATCCACATCATGAGGGTAATGCAATGACATCTTCCTCGCCCTCGGAATGCTGTGTGGAGGTTGAGTAATCCTGCTCATCAGTGGTATCCATCGTAAATGAGGAGCCCGCACGACTTGGATTTGCGGTACCTGGCTGAAGGACGTACTACCTTTCCATCAGGCTGGCCTTTCTCGTTTCAATGGTCTATATCGGATGCAGTCGTGGATAGCCGGCAATGCAGGCGCGATGGTATTCAGACGACCAGCATCATTTACAAGCTGCACGAATGTAATATATCCATTATTATGCAGACCTCATAATCTATGATCGCGAGATAGGCCACCATTTCCCTACCTCCGCCGGCTCTCTGCCCACCGTCTCAATCGCTCCATACTCCTGGATCGGGACGTAAGCCTTTTGTGGCCTGACCTTCTCCGCAGCGACATGAGGTTGCTCGACATCATACACCGTATAATGCCCTTCGTCATCGTCCCGTATATCCGCGATGATCTCCACTGCTCTTCCCTTTCCCTTGTTCACCTTCCCTCCGATATCGAGATTCGGATCGCCAGTACTCGGTCCAGCGAGTACAACACCAGAATCGATTGCCTGATACCTCCTTGGCTCACCGTTATCGATAGCTGGGACTTCGACTTCGCGAGTATCGATCGACTCCCCCTCGAACACGGCTTCGGCTTCCCCCAAGTCGCCCAGGTCTTTCCGGAAAACTCGCTTGAGTCCGGTTGGGATCAGGACTGCGACTCCCACGGCGCAGAGACCTAGAACATTACGGACGGAAAGGATGTGAAAGTCGGCTGCGGATGTCATGGAGTCGAGGGAGGAGCCGATAGTGACGTGAATCACGGATACCGGAGCGATACCTAACGCCGATCAGAGATATCTCATCGCTAAGAATCAGAGGAGGGGAGTAGGAAAGGGCAGGACGAAGGGAAAAAGGCAGCGGTTCATGAGGCGTGCGATGACTTACCTATGAAAACAGAGGAGAAAAACAATAAGGGACTGATATCAAGGTGAGGCGCGACGAAGTTGGCCACCCAATGCGGAGGGAAGGGCGCGATTCGTAGGACGATGAGGAACGCGAGCACCCCATCCCAGCTGACTTGCTTGCCCTTCTTGGGATCGCCCATGATCTTGACTCGCCAAGTCTCGACTCGAGCTCGGTAGAAAGGAAGAGCGAGAAGAGGTGGAGCAAGGATGGCGGAAAGCAAGTAGCAGAGCGTAGCGCCCGCGGCCTCACACTGGGGGGTATGAGTGATGTCTCGCACGAGGTAACTATGACGTACGACGCATGACAGGAATAGGCCGTAGACCATGCCGTATGCTGCACCGAAGATGATGGAGATATACATCGATCCTGGTAGTGTGAAAGCTTGCACACTAAGGTATGGGTATCAGCTGAGACCTAGCCTTCCATTCTGAAAAGCAAGCCTTGAAGAAGGTAATCCACTTACAAGAGGTATGACACCACACCGCAAGTAAGTATGCGGTAGGGAAATCTTATTCTGTATTTCTGGAACATCGAGCTATCACGACATTAGCAATGTGCTGCTCCCTCCCGCGACGACCCACTTCAAAGCCTGGAGATCCGCAAACGACTTCGGAATTTTCAGGATCCCTCGGTCCTCCCTGCAGACATCAGTACTTGCCTTGTTCAAGAGGGAATCATAACTTACTCGTCGAGAGTCGGCATCCCGAACCAAAAAGTCCCCGCAACCACCGCCGTAAAGATCACAAACAACACTGACAATCTCACACCGGTGATGAACAAAGGACCCTGATACCACTTATCCTGCCCCTTCAATCCGTTCTGTTCTCCCAATAACGGTGTCACCTCACCTTCCTCAGCTGCGGAAGACGAATCCATCGAATCTCGACGATCAAGGCTATCCCTTACTCGCTCAGGTATACCATGAGGGTCGATAGAGTGGAAAGACGGTAGAGGTGATGACATGGCCGAGTAGATGAGATCTGAGTACTCATTGGTCGGAGGTGACAGCGGTCGATCGGGGAGGATGGAGTTTGTCTTGGATGGGGATGTTGTAGGGGTTTTCGACCCTTCCGAGCCGGATGAGGAGGATGAGGATATGGGGATGATGGTCGCTGATTTCCGTTGTCGGAAAAAGGGGGGATTGGATTGAGGGTAAGGTTGAGCTACTGCCATACTGGAGTAAGTTGGGGGTGATCCGCTCATCCCGCCGGATGTCTGGGTTGGGGATGGATGGCGGTTCGGCGATTGAGACAAGCTGGGATCGGGGGCTGTGCGGAGCGGCTTGAAAGGAAAGGAAGGGGTGTGACTCAAGCGCCCCTATTCGATGCCCGTTTCCGCTCTATTTGGCGTCGATCATGGATCAGAGGGATCCAATGTGAGGAATACAGGTTCATCAGCGGATAGAATTCAAGACCGACGTATGCCTAAAGGGGCAATTAGCGTAAGTTAAGCAAACCGCCTCCTTTTGCTCGTCCATGATTAATTGATCACGTGTCCCGCTGTTATGCCACGTTTGCCGATCCTTCGCTCGTAACCCCTGTCCCGTTGGCGGACTACTTCCGCCTCGCATCTCTCCTCCTTTATTCTCATGAGACGTTCAGCTCGAATACTCGGCGATCGGCGGGCTTTCGTTTTATTTATCTTACTCGTCATTTCTTCCCGATCTCATTTGCGACATTCCCGTGTTCACGGCATACTCACCCGCACACCTAGCTGGCCACACTGTCTGGCATACCGACAGCTGTACTACCATCTAAAATAGACGCCTAGTATGGACTCTTCCGTGCGCAAGCCGAAGACTACTCCGATCCCTTTCAGACAGCCCAAAGACATCGAATGTTGGGGGCATCGGGGAGCTTCTGCTCATTTGCCGGAGAATACGTGAGTCCTGTCTGTCTGTACTGGCGACTCCCAATGTATACCCATGAAATGCTGCCGTTCAGACTGATCGAGTCGGAGATATCGCTGACATCTTCTAGTCTAGCGAGTTTTCGGGCTGCAGTCGCAGAAGGAGCCGAAGGGATCGAGAGCGGTGAGCCACCTCCACACTAGGTGGTAGCTTGCGTGTTGCTGATTTATTCGAGTTAGACGTCCATGCGACTTCTGATGGAGTCATCCTCATGTTTCACGATCCGAGTCTGGAGCGAACGACGACTGGTACGGGTCTAATCCGGATGCAGCCGTGGAAGGATGTTATCGAGTGCGTCTCATTCAGCCGAACAAAGCAGTCTGCCCTATATTGACCACGACGCAGACATGTACGGACGACCAAAGAGCCTATTCAGCCTATTCCACTGTTCTCGGAGCTTGTTGATCTTCTCATGCAGGTGGATCGGAGAGTGTGTAGATGAGCGAAGCTGATCTGGGTCATCAGCCCGAGAATCGCCATGTTGTGCTGAATGTAGGTAAAAGGAGGGAGCGTAAATTCAGACTGATCAATGACAGATCGACTGCAAGATGCAGAATGACCCAGAGAAGCTCTTTGTTCGTGCTTGCTCAGCAGTCACGACAAAGTTAATCCGCAATAGCCGGAGATGGCACAGATCGTTGCGTGAGCTCGGCACCACTGTAAGGGTTTTTGGCTGATACCGCCAAGGACACATGACGACTGGCAAACTCTCCTCGCCCCTCGATTGATCCTCGGTCTCTGGCATCCCCACTTCCTCAAATCCGCCTTCCAGCATCTACCCCTCCTTACCCGATATCACATCGGTATTACCCCAAGTGTCGTCCGCAAATACTTCTGGGACGTATGCGATGGCTTCTCCCTGACTTTTGGTCTCCTGGTAGGTACGGAAGGACAGTCATTCCTAGCCGAGTGTCGTGCAGCGGGGAAGGAGGTGTGCGTCTGGACGGTGAATGATCCGGCGGAGATGAGGGTTGCGTTGTCGTGGGGCGTCAAGGCGGTTCTGACGGATAAGGTTGCGGCGTTTGTCAGTCTGAAGCGGGAGGTGAGCCATTTCGCTTTCGGTATGACCTCGTTGCTCATGTGACATGGAAGATCGTGGACGACCCGAGCAGACTGGAGCTTCCCGGGCTGTCTAAGTACACCTTCGGCTGGTCTCACTGGCGATACTACTCGATCGTCCATGTAGGCGCACGCCTCATGCCGTGGTGGCTCGCAGCTCACGGTCCTTTGCCTTCCCCCTCCACTCAAATGGTCCTCCCTGATGCGGTCGTTTCTGCCGTCCCGGCTTCGCTCCTTCCCGCCGGGTAACCATCTTCCTACACCGAATTGTCCAAACGTACGGATTGAATGTCGCAGACATGGATCGAGCGGACAGAGCTTGATCTCATGCGGACGATCTGCTATCAGCCTGGACCGATCTTCATGCCTGATTTGAGCGAGTTCATCGGGGCGGAAAAGATGGTGTCGTAGAGATACACATGGGCAATTACGAGCATATACGCACCGCCTAGAGGCGTAGTGACGAGATTGACAGGAGATTACGATGGTGTATTCATACACGTAAAGCATATGCATGGCCTCATTCATGACTGGAGATGACCAGATTGTCATGCTTCTGAGTGGAAAGATTACTGCATCTCGGGCATGGAACTCGTCTACAGAGATCTCGCCTCTCCGCTCGGTTTCGCGGGGTTGTTGTATATGGGGAACTAGATCCTACCTGCACACCGAAGTCCATTGCGGCGGTTGGCATTGATTCCTGAGCAAGTTCTTCTGGTGCAACGGTCATCATTGGCATATAGTGATCACTTTCACGACTCAGCTTTATACCTCAATCCCTTCAGCTTGACCAAGCTATGACATGTCTTACCGAGGAACAACAACGCCGTTGGAATGAAGAGGGGTGAGTACATCTAGGCCATATCGTTTCCAGCTCATCTTTGTCTTAGCTACCTAATACTCCCTGGCTTCTACGATGAGACCGAGACACAAGAGATGCTGGATCGCGCACGAAAGCTCTGCGACGAGTTTGACGTAGAAGGACATCCTCTAGTTCGTTCTCCCACCTCAACGAACTTTATCATCGGCTGATGGTGGTCTCAAGACGAAGTTCACGACGGGAGCAGATGGCGAGCATGTGGGAGATGATTATTTCCTCAGCTCGAATGACAAAGTACGATCCCTTACCATCTCCACTCAGACAGTCTACGGCGCATTCATCTCGCTAACCCCCCTCCAGATCCGATACTTCCTCGAACCTTCCTCTCTCTCCCCGGCGAGCCCCACCAACCCGTCCGAACTCCTTGTCCCCCCTTCCTGCTCAATCAACAAGATCGGTCACGCCCTCGCCATCCTCGATCCAATTTTCCGGCGACATACACTCGAGCATCCCAAAATCCGGGCATTGGCGACAGAGTTGGGTGAACATGATGATCCGAGGGTGTTGCAGAGTATGATCATCTGTAAACAACCACGAATAGGCGGCCAAGGTGAGTGGAGTTGGCGAAGGGCAAAGAAGGTAGAAATGGAGACCAGGCTGATGGGGGTTCAGTACCGATACATAACGACTCGACTTTTCTGTATACGGATCCGGTTAGTGCTGTCGGCGCTTGGGTTGCTTTGGAGGAATGTACGCCGGACAATGGGTGTTTGGTGAGTCTACCCTTTATCATGGAGTATGATAAATAGTTGAGGCTCACGTCGAATCGGGCAGTCGTTTCTACCTCGATCGCATAAGCTGTCGAGGATATCCTCTCGGTTCGTGCGATTGCCCGATGGGAAGTCAGGGACGACGTTCGTGGATGTTGAAGGGGTTGAGCCGAATGAGGAGAAATGGGATGAGATGGAGGGATGGGTTGAGGCGCCTTGTAAGCCTGGTACATTGGTTCTCATTCACGGTGAGTAGTCAAACTCCCTCTCATTCATCTGTCAACTCCCTGTCAGTGCACAAGCGGTCACTAACTATGATTAGGCAGCGTGATGCACCGATCCCCGCCGAACCCGTCTGACAAGACGCGGATCATCTATACTTTTCATATGATCGAGGGAGGTAAGGGAGTGAAGTATGATGAGAAGAACTGGTGAGCTTCCTGCTCCGCGGGTTTGAGCGAAGCTGATCGCTTGGACAGGCTACAACCGACGAAGGAGATGCCGTTCCCGTCTCTGCTCTCATGACATCATCTCGATCCACCTTCTTCCCATTGGCCACCCACCGAGTCAACATTTATGGGACACGTCAGTAGCCCATGCGGTCTTCCTCGATCTTAATCAGCGTATCCAAGGGGATTATTACGTTCCCTTGACTTTGAGTTGCGTGGATGAGCTTTATTACGTAGCGGAATATACTGTGGAAGATGCTCTGCTGGTCAATCTCCTCGGCGGCCAAATATGTTTCGTGGCTGGCAAGTGTTAATCTCTTCACCTGGCCTTGTCTTGTAAGACGTGTGCACTCGGGCGTCGGAAAATTCATTCACGATCAGTTCATATGACACGTGTATAAACCGTCATCTCAAACGTGCCTGGAGTTTCGGATTTCAGAGGGGCTCGAGCTATCCTACTCGTATTCTTCTCAGGTACTTGATTCCATGCGTCTTTCGACTTCATTACGTTCGAGCTTCGCCAACATGTCGCAGAGAAGTGATAGTCCTATGAAAGTCGCACTTCGTAGTGGAGCGATACTTAACAACCCTCGTTTCAATAAAGGGACTGCTTTCACTCGGAAAGAACGGGATGAGTTTGGTCTGAGGGGAAGGTTACCTTATACGTGCGTTCCCTTCCCATTCTCATCCACCTAAGTCCGCTTCGACGGAAATCGGAAAGTTGATGGACTCATAGGGTCGATACACTTGAACAGCAGGTCGATAGGGCGTATCAGCAATACACCGACCGAGAGACGGATATCAGGAAGAACTCGTTCCTACAAAGCTTGAAATGTATGTCGTCATCTCTCCTTGTACTCTCAGCTGATGGGGATGCGCATGTAGCCCAGAACTGGACCCTGTTCTACGCTTTACTCTCATCCCGACTCGAAGAGCTCTTCCCAATAGTCTACACACCAACCGAAGCCGAGGCGATCAGCCAGTACTCCCACCTCTTCAGGCGGAGTGAGGGGTTGTACCTCTCCACACCTGGAGTAGACAAGATGGAAGAGGATTTCCTGGATGCTTGTGAAGGGAGAGACCTTGATCTGGTGAGGAGCCGAGCTTTCCGCTGCCAATACGGTGCTGAGGAGGGAAGATTGTTGTTTCGGATGCAGAAGCTATTCTGGGCATCGGTGACCAGGTGAGGAGTTTAGTCTTTGAGTTCGGTAAATGATTGCTCATGAAAGCAGGGATCAGGTGGGATCGGTATCTCAGCGGCGAAGGCGGTGATCTACACCCTGGCAGCGGGTGTCGAGTGAGTCGAGCGCTTCGATCCCTGTTCTTCAAGCTGATCTTAGGCAGTCCTGCTAAGACGCTAGCGGTCGTCCTCGATGTCGGGACGAACAACGAAGATCTCCTGAAAGACGAGCTGTACATCGTAAATGCACCCTGACTACAATGCTCTCAAGCCTGACGTCCGTGTCATAGGGCTATCAGGAGAAGCGATTACGAGGAAAGCCATACGATGATTTCTTGGAAAAGTTTGTCGGATTGGTCAAGAAGCATCAACCGAAATGTTTACTGCATTTCGAAGATTTCGTGAGCTCGCCCTCCCTTCATATGCGTGGTACTGAATCAGTGGTGAAGGGTGTGAGCAATGCGCAGGCGCTTCTGGAACGATACCGGTGAGCTTTAGTTTGGCTTCATGTCAAGGAACAGGAGCTCCGGGGTTTTGAAAAGCTGATTCAACTTGATCGTGATAGGAAGCAGCATTCGATTGTTTGTCGCTCTTAGTATCTTCGCGTGAAGTGAGCCTTTGCTGACGGTGCTTCCCGGCAGTTCAACGACGATATACAGGGGACGGGAGCGGTTACAGTGAGCAATCGGAGTAGTTCTGGCAATTCAATGGTTGACGGTCGCTTATTCAGCTTGCCGCCTTGCAAGCGGCTATTGCTGTAACGAAAAGCAAGGTCAGCATTACCCGAAAATGCTCTTCTTACGATCAACAGATTCAGGACCAACGGATCATCGTCTATGGATCAGGCTCGGCTGGCCTTGGTATCGCTCGGCAACTACGAGACGCCATGCGGCTCTCGGATACATCGTTGTCGGAAGAAGACGCTGGCTCTCGCTTCTGGCTGATCGATAAAAGTGGCCTGATCAAGGAATCACTCGGCGATAAGATCCGTGGCGAGATCGAGCAGAGCTTTATTCGCGATGACGACGATTGGGCCGATGGGGAAATCGGTTTGCTGGAGGTAGTGAAGAAGGTGAAACCGACAGTGCTAATCGGGACGAGTACGCATGGTGGAGCTTTCACGGAGGAAGTGGTGAAGGAGATGTCGAAACATGTTGATCGGCCTGTGATCTTCCCGGTAAGCTAGTCACCTCTCACGTGTTCAATGCTCATATCATGACATGATAGCTGAGCAATCCCACTCGATTATGTGAGGTAGCGTAGGTAGCATATTCCTCACAGATGGACAGAACTGATTCGCGACCAGCCCGAAAGATGCAAACCTCTGGAGCAACGGGAAAGCACTGATGGCAACTGGATCACCCTTCCCTCCCGTCGATACTCCAAGGTCGGACAAAAAGTACATCATCGCCGAGTGCAATAACGTCAGTCTCGAAGGCTTTTCTTAGTCAGCAGCTACTCGTGCTTTGTTGGAGAGCTTAGACAGGCTGATCACTCCCACTCAGGCTCTTATCTACCCTGGGCTCGGTCTCGGCACCATCCTCTCTGAAAGTAAGATGATGACGGACAAGATGATTGTCGCGGGTGCTCAAAGGCTTTCGGAGCTCGCACCTGCGCTTAAGGACCCAGATGCATCGCTCCTGCCACCTTTCGGCGGTACGTGAGCATAGTCTACGGTGCGTCAAGAGTTCTGACTCTGGCGGATAGACGCAGCCGAGGTGAATTTTGAGGTCGCGCTCGCCGTCCTTGATCAGGCGGTTGACGAGGGAGTTGCACGTGTGCAAGTACCCAAAGATGGTAGACGCGAATGGGCTGAGGCGAGGCGATGGAAGCCTGTCTATGTGGAGTACGAGTATGCTGAAGATGGGCTAAGATAGGACTAGAGTGGGACTTAGGATGGGTAGATGTTAGCTATACATAGAGTAGAGGATATTACCTGGGTTGGTCTACAACCTGTGTTAAGAAGTAGGCAAGTCTTGTCAACACCTGATGACTACCGCCACTCTCCACATCAACTCTCATCTGTTCCCGCATTTTCACCATCCTTTCTGTAACCGGCCTTGAAGGTTCACCCAGCATGTCGCGAAGAAACTTTTTCACGTGGTGCTTCTTCCGTGCCATGTACCTTCACTCCCGAACCCGTCTCACGACCGATATTGTACCTGTTCCTCACTTGGAAGAGTTCGATCCTCACTTGGAAGAGTTCGATACCGATCTTAAGCGGATTCCTGGAGAAAGTATGGGAGGCCTTTCGCTCGTCGCTCGCTTCACTTACTTATGCCGCATCGCTTGGAACTCCACTGTTGATGTTGACGCATAATCGGCGGAACGAAACGGTACTGAGTTCCCGAAAGATCGCCTTCATAAAGTTGTCTTCAGGGCGAGAGCGATGCATCGCTATACTGTCCACCCGTGATGTCAAGGCGCTCCCCCCCTCCTCTCCCCTTCCCCTCACCATCAAGCTTCAAGCAACAAGTAGAATCGCATCGAATCAGGTCATCTCTGCTTCTTCGCCGACCCTGCGAGGTCTTCAATGACTGAATGTTGTAGCGCGGATCTCACTTACCTTTCGCGCTACTCTTCTTGACATTCTTCCTCTTTCCGCCTTTTAATGGCGTACTCTCCTTACCCAACCCCGACTTCTTATCAAAATCTTCCTGCGGTGCAGCTTCCGCCTCTTTCTCGCACACCGGACAGAACCATTCGCCTTCCGGGATTTCCTCGAGGGGTGGATCTAAGCATCCAAGATGGTATGGCTCGTCACACTGATCCTTTCAGTTTCCTTGGCAGTGTGAGAGGAACATCTCACCTTTTCACATTCCAGGGGACCCATGTCTTTCTGCTCGTTGCAAACAAGGCAGATAGATGCGGAGTCAACATGTACAGGATGTCGCGGGATATCGGAAAGGGTAGCGTTCGGTCGTGCGAGGAAGAGGGTGAAGAATGCGCCTCCAGTGACGCTGAGGACGTCAGACGACACTGGCTGTTCGCAACCCACTCACTCAATGACATCGACACGGTTGAGAGCTTCTATCCGCTGAGGTTTGGTAGCGCTCTTCATGTCCGGTCCTAATCCGAGTTCTACCGAGAGGATAAGCGGAAAGAAAGACGATATGATAGCAGCAGCACTGACCACCATACAGCTAAATGACCATCAGCAAGCAAAACCTCACAGAAATCCTGGAGGGACTCACAACGCCCTGACCGAAACCAACGGTCATCACACTGCCATCCGCCTCAGGAGAAGTGATAAAGTGGGTACAGCCGCCACATGAAGCGGTCGCTACAGGACAGCTCTGAACTGTGAATGAGGGTTAAGAACTTGTCAATGCAATGAATTGAGAGCTTACTATCCTGTATTGTTCTGTAGGAACAGTGAGGCTAACCGAGAGACGATTTCTGAATTAACTCACTTGAAAGAAGTGTAAGGTTGTCCGGTAGATCCTGTGTAATCGAGTCAGCCATGTCTCGACGAGATCATATGTGGAAAGCGTACCGTCTCCTGTCAGCTTCCATTTCCCAGCGATATGATACGTCTTCAAGCCATTGATCACGACCGAGTCTGCCTTGCATGTCAGCTTACAGCGACATTACAAGTTGGGTGCCGGATATACTCGTCGGTCCGCAAAGTATCTTCATTGCTCTCATGATTTCCTTTTGGGCGCGGAACTAATAAGAGTTCAGAATACGTCACCATAGGAGTCAAGGATTTCACCTGAGGGACGAGCGTTGGAACCAGACTAGTCTTCCTCAGCTTGATTACCGAAAGGAATGAATCTACTCACCGGTCCTTCTGATCCTGCAAGCCTAATCTCGAGTAGCCCGCATATCCCCAAGCATAGACATATCCCTCATTATCCATAGCCAAAGAGTGTTGGCTCCCCGACGCGATCTGAACGATCTTCTTGTTCGTGAGACCTTGCACAAGCCCTCGTTTCTGCTTAGCGTGGATTCTTCGTGGTCAGCATGACTTACGAGGGGGCACCTCAATGTCAAAACCGGTCTTTCCGGCCGTCAATATCCGCTCGCCAGTCTTCCCGTTGCCTAGCTGTCCTGCTTCACTCGATCCCGCAGCGTATATCTGGCCTGAGTCGGTAAGGAAGAGTGAGAAGGTGTGACCCGCTGTGACCTGATGACAGCATATCTCAGCCTAGCTTCCGATGTACCTAAATCGACTCACCTGAACAATCTTCGTTCCGGGCTCTTTCGACCATGGTCCTGAGAGCTTCGTAATCGGCCCAACTTCCTGACAAGGGTTCTACGGCTGTCTTCAGCTCAGCTTCGCTGAACAGTCTCAGATTCTGCCTACCAATCCAAGCTGTCCAAGGACATTATTCCCGCATCCATATACTCCGCCCTCTTCATCCGCCAACAAGATATGCGACCGTGCAGCAGCCCCGCCTACCCATTTGATTCCCTTTGTAGGATGGAAAATCTTGTGCGGATCATGTTCTGAGATGACGCCGGTGGATGATTTTGTCAGGGCAGATGAAGGAGATTTTCCGAAGATCCGAGCGAGACCATGGACTGGAACGGATTAGCTAAATCAGCCGGAGACTTGGAAGTGTTAGCGTACCGTCGATGACGATGGCGTAGTTTGCTGAAGGACCGGTGATGATTTTGGTGATCTTGACGTTGCAGAGGGAACGAAGGATGTGCGGAGAGAGTAAATCGGAGGTGGTTGCTGGTGAACGGTCTTTTCTGCCATTGGTCGCCCTTCAGGATATCAGATCAAGATCGACAGTCTCAGGATGATATGATGATGATTGCAGGAAGTGTGACTTACCAGTTCGTACCACCCGCAATCAGTACTACAAGATGAAAGGCATCAAGTCAGTACCGATGGAATCATTGCGGTGCCCTATATGATCTCTGACCGAAATCACTCCTACCAGCTCTACCGGTCTGCCTGAACCCCGACAACCGGCGAAGATCCGGGAATATTTGTCTTCATCCTATCCCCTAACCATCCCGCTGGAGATCTCGTTGCAAACCTATCTCTCTTGAGATATGGGAACTTTAACAGGACTAACCTCTGCCCCAAGCTTGCTCTGTACTAGCTTTCTTGGTCATCGTAGTCTGTCTAGACAAGCCGAAGCAAGCGAGCATAGACTAACAAAGGGGAGATTAGGAGCTGTAAACTCGGGCGCGTCGAGCGAGTTGTATGGGAGATTTGGCGATCCCGGCTATTACCGTGACCGTTACCGCAAGAATCGAGATTCCTGCCTTAGTTACGTAATCGGTTAGTACCGGTTGCTGCGTTATTTGGTATCGTACAGCCGTCTTCGTCCTGCTCAGCATAGTTGTACCATTTATCGCTGTAGATCCAGGAGCATCTCTAAGATCCCCGTCGCTTCCGTAGATCCCCTCCTTCGGTACTGATTTCCCTAGCGCGATCTCGAAAACGACCGATATGTCGAACTATCACAATTCGGTGAGTGAACAGTTTACCATGATGCTATCTCGTCCCCGCAAGTTTCGACAGCGATGTATCGAAGAAACTGTACTTTGACGCCAACCAATCCCGCGTAACACTTCGATGGATGCTGATCATTATTCGCCTCCCCTTCTCCCCATTCTCCTTCGCGTCCCGTCGTTCCGCAGAAGAAGCCAGGTGCGTCTATAGTCGGCTTCGCCCCACCCATTGAAAACAGAGGAGCGATGAGCCAACTCGAGATCCGTGGGAAGGTGCTGGACAGTGTGCATCATCGTGCGAAGGGGAAGGAGGGATCTGGAAGGATGAAAGGGAAAGTCGGAGTCATCACTGGAGCTGGACCTGAGATGGGTATTGGGGTGGGCTGAATGGTTTCTTCCGGCGACGATCTAGCTGACCCATTCTCTTAAAAGACCGCGACCGCAAGGCTGTTTGCTCGAGAAGGTGGACGAGCTTACTTTCGTTTTGCTGCCCAAGTTGATGAGACCCTTGTTAGGTGCCCTGCACATTTACCTTCTTGATTACAATGGGGAGCAACTGAGCGCTCTTGCGGAGAGCTTGAGGAAGACATTTCCAACAACCAAGGTTCTATCCTCTCTTATCGCATTCTTTACGATAAAGACTGATCGATTCAAGATCACAACCATGAAAGCGGACGCTGCATCCGAATCAGCCATTTCATCCTTCGTGGACCGGGTTCTGGAAGAAGAAGGTCATCTCGACTTCTTCTTCGCGAACGCCGGTATTTCGCATCTGAAGGATCCGAACGTATCCCCAGAGAGGGACTTGAAGGGACTGGTGCGTGGAGTCGGCCAGATCCCGGTCAGCGAGTTCAACGAAATCATGCGGATCAATGCGCTTGGGTGGGGCGTTCGTCGATTTTGACGATGACATGCTGACGAATGGGTCAAGTGTGTTTTTGGCGATCAAGTACGCTTCTGCAGCGATGGGCAAACTCTGTTCCGAGAAGGGGAAGACCGTCCCCGGTGGTTCGCTCATCCTCACCGCATCAGGTATGGTCCTCGATGATTCCAGCCTGTCAGCTCAATCGGTGAATAGTTGCCGGTCTGAAGGCTAATGCCGGTCCAACGCCGTACTCCGCGTCCAAGGCGGCGGTTATATCGATGGCGCAAACCGCAGCATACGAATTCACAGGTCAGAACATCCGCGTCAATGCGATCTGTCCGGGGTTCATTCAGGTGCGTCCCCTCTGCTTTATCAGATCAAGCTCATCAGAGTAGACGGATATGACGAAGGCGCTGTTTGATATGGCGGAGAAGTCGGGGAAGCTGTCGAAAGTCGGCGTGCTCAACCCTACGCTGCGACAAGCTCTTGGGTTCGGTGAGGCTCGGATACTACATGCTAGGGTTTCGCTCACGACGGGATCGATAGAGGTGGCTCAAGCGGCGCTTTTTCTGGCTTCAGGTGAGTGTGATTCAAGTTTTGAAGCGGTTGTGAACTGATAGTAATCGTTCAGACGACTCCTCTTACGTGAATGGGCAGGCAATTCCCGTCGATGGCGGGCTGTCTTCGAGTATGCCGTATGTCAGAGCGAGAATGTGATGCTTCAGCGCCAGAATGGGACATGGAAGCGCTACATGGTGATTAACGAGACTTGTAGAGTGAACTCCGATTTGTAGGTAACGCCGCGATTCTCCGGCTACGACGTTGAAAAGACCGACCGTGACAAAGAGTATCGCTGTTGCTTACCGATTTACTGACGACGTCATGAAAGACGCTGGACTTGACACCACGATTCTTAGATGAAGTATAAGCGCAAGACTCCCCTAACGCCAGTGACTATTCAAAGGCACTAGTCCCATAATATGACACCACACATTTACATTCTGGTTGTACGAAGAGGTTGCACTTCACGCTTCAAGCATGTTTTCGAGAGCAGGTTACGTAAGAGGTTTCCGTCGTCACCGGTGTTCGGTCATCACACGCCCATCGGATCCGAGTATTTGCAACTGTCTTGGATCTCGTTGTCTTCGAACTGCGATTCTACCGACCAGCCGTAGCAAGATTCCCCGCGCCGGTTCGATGATGACATCCTCCAAATCGAATAAGCCTACGGATTCACCAGTCTTCGCTTCATCCCAGTATTGATCGTTGCTACTCATATCCGTCTCGAGCTAGTCGACAAATCCTTGCGCATCTTAGCCGGGAACCTCAATGACCCCCTCTCGCGACGTCTGAGCCTCCTTGTTCTCTTCGTCATATATAAGCAACCTACTCGATAGACCTACTACCCGAAGGGTCACACGTGCTAAAGCCTACCACCCGCCCCCCTTGCTCAGCTATGAGCAACGACATGTCGCAATCGGATGCGGTCCGCGTGTCCACCAATCACATATCGTCACCAGCAGACTCCCCATCATCACTTCAGGTCAATACTCCTCGACTGTCCAACCTTACAAGTCCACCCTCATCAGCATCTCGATTACGTACACCCGTCCCCTCACCTTTATCTCGGATCCAGCCTGCGGTACACGCACCAGCTTCCGCTTCTGCTCCAAGGCCAAACAGATCAACCTCTTTACCGGATGCATATGGGATCGGCGAGAGCTCCCCGTGCTTCATCCACTCTCATCTCGATCAGCATGGCTCGTTACAGGATTGGCTGAAGAGCAAGTCGAATCAGCCCCATCCTCCCCATGGTCCCACTCAACCGCCGCACAACGCCTCAAACTCAGCGCACCAACATCCCGCTCCTGAGATACCCAGGCATCATGCCCATGTGTCGACCCAGAATAATCATCGTCCCGCTCATATCCCTTCCAACCAGACCTCGAGTTCATCTGGACTGACATCGCCATCGGCTAAGGATGGATATGAATCGGATCAATCGTCGAGCGCGAATGGTGTGGGCAGCACGATACTTGATGGGGATTTGGTAGAGGATGAGGAGGATGGGGGAAGTCTGACAAAGCAGCTTGCGGAGACGGCGCAAGGCGTTCGGGAGATGAGCAAGGAGCTCGGTGAGCACCGCTGGCAATGAGCTGTCTAACCATATAGGCCGTACTCGAGTACGCTCCCGCATCCAGCATGTCCTCATCGTCACCAAAGCTCGGGACAACCGACTCATCCAGCTCACTCGCGAGCTCGCCCTATACCTCATGCAAAAGCAACCCGCCTCATCACCAGATGGTGCCAATCGTCCAGGTCTCGAGGGGAAGAACGGCGACCGAGGGATGGTTGTCTATGTCGATGCGCAACTACGCATGTCGAAGCGCTTCGATGCGGCGGGTATCCAGAGGGATTATCCTCAGCTCCTCCAGCCTGTAATCAGACGAAGGAGTTCGTCTTCAGCTTCGATTGCCACGCTTTCGTCGACGTCGATAAGTGTGGGTGATCAGATGAAGCGGTCGAAGGATGAGGGGCAGTTGAGATACTGGACGAGCGAGATGTGCTCCAACTCCCCACATTTATTCGACTTCGTCATCACGGTGCGTTGTGCCCTCTGTTTGCCCGTAGTGAAGCTGATGAACGGACAGCTCGGGGGCGATGGGACGGTTCTGTTCACATCCTGGCTCTTGTGTGTTACCTGCTGGTGTTCTCCTGTTCGCTGACATTCGTAGCCAACGCATCGTCCCGCCAGTTCTACCCTTCGCCCTTGGCTCCCTCGGCTTCCTCACCAACTTCGATTTCGCCAAATACAAGGAGACGATTGATAAAGTTGTCGACGACGGGATCCGAGTCAATCTACGCATGCGATTCACCTGTACAGTCTTCCGTGCGATCAAACCTGACTGTGGGCAACCTTTTTCGGACGGCAAAAGCGGGAACAAACGTCAGGCTTTCAGGAAGCCTGGTGGAGGTATCCTCATGAGTCAGGTAGACGAGAGCGGATGGGACGCGCTCGAAGCTCCTCACGGTGGAAAGCAAAGCCCGGAAGCGGATGGGAAAGACAAGGAGATTATGTGTTTCTCCACTAGGCCTGTGGAGCAGTTCGAGGTTCTCAATGATCTGGTGGTCGATCGGGGACCAAGTCCCTACGTCAGTCAGCTAGAACTATTCGGTGAGTTGCGAGTCTCCTTCATGAAACCGCTGATGAGTGCAGGTGACGAGCATCACTTGACTACAGTCCAAGCGGACGGCCTGACAGTATCCACTCCTACTGGCTCTACCGCATACTCTCTTTCCGCCGGAGGTTCCCTTGTCCACCCACAGATCCCTGCCCTTCTGATTACTCCAATCTGCCCTCATACCCTATCATTTCGACCAATGCTGCTACCGGACAGTATGGAGCTACGTATTTGCGTTCCGTATAATTCCCGCAGTACAGCATGGGCGAGCTTTGACGGACGAGGTCGAGTTGAGCTCAAGCGTGAGTCTTTCGCTGTCGCTACCAGACTTCCTGACTTTGAGTGCAGAGGGCGATCACATCAAAGTCACTGCTTCTAAATATCCCTTCCCGACCGTCTGCCGCGACAAGGCTTCTACCGACTGGTTTTCCTCGATCTCTAGTACTCTTCGATGGAACGAGCGGGAGAAGCAGAAGTCATTCGTTGTGGTCGAAGAGGACAGGGAACCCATCGCCAGTGCACCCAAACTTAAGCGTCAAAAGACCATCCAAGACGCCAAGAGGAGGGCCGGTGGGTCTGTCAATGAGGAGCATGAAGAAGACGAAGAGGATGACGGAGAAGAAGAGGGGTTTGACATTGACGAGTAAGATACGTTTCAGACTTCTCAGACAGCGCTGACTCCGAACTCAGTAGATCGACCGGCGAAGGTATCCCTTCATCTCCCCAGACTCAACCGACCGACAACAGATTGAGACCCCATCAGAACCATCGCGAAGCGGTGAAAGCCATGCACAAGTCCGGTGTTGATTCTCCCGACCGCTTCGCCGCGCCTTACAAGCCTCCGCCACCGTTATCCACACGTCATCTGGTCGAAGCGCTCGCGGCAGTAGACATCCAAGAAAGGGAGAACGAGACGGGTGACCGGGACGACATTCGTACCGTTGGGAGTGGACTTCGAGTTGACGAGCCTTCGCGAAGAAGAGCGGTGGTCAGCTCACCACTAGAAGAACAAAGACCCTATGGGGAGAAGAAGAAGAAATCTGAAGCACATAAAGATGGGCGACAGGTTACGGGTTCCCAAGCTCATTGCAGAGCGAAGGCGTTCGCCTTCTTTGGACAGGTAGGGGACTTGTCTTTCCTGACCTTGCTTGCTTTCACGGCTGACAGTTCTCTCTTAGGATGATTCTGCATCGGAACAGAGCGATGATCAACCGGAATGATATTTGTATGCATTGGTTGCATATCTTGGCAAGTACCGGAGAGACGTTTCGAGAGCTTGGGCAAGGGTTTCAACCGGAGCATCCTTTAATGAGTGGTTGAGTCAGACGAAAGGGAGGCGGAACTGCTGTTTGACTTTCTGACGAAAGCCAGGATGTTGCACTAATACGGGATGGATCGTTGATCTGTTCCCCAAAACATTATATGTGATTATCGCCAAGGTCGTCTTCGGTCTCTCAAACCCGATCGAGACAAGATGGTCGCCAAAGAGGACTCTCCTGGAGATGAAGATGAACAGAGAACGACCGGGATACGAAGACGGCCGGCGGGAATTGAGATAAACAGCCCGGGAACTGCAGGGCAGAACGGGAAGTCACTTCCGCTGAACATCAGTCCGATGACCCCTCGGACCAAGGCGATCGCGGAATTGAAAACGAGCGAAAAGAACCCAGTCTCGCCGTTGACACCTTCGGACGACAATGATGAATCGCACAGGGATGATGACGAGTTCGACTACGAGAAGCTGCCACCGCTACGCTCAAGAAACACTGAACCAAAGGTGGCGGGAGAGGTTGGTCGAGGCAGAACTCGACGGGACGACAGACCCGAGCGAGGACGTACGGGATCGCCCAGTACCCGATCTACCCGAAAGATCAATCCAGTGGACAATAGTCCCCGGTATAAGCCTTACGAACAACAACACCTGGGATCGGCATGGAGCTCTATCTGGAGACCCGGTGGCTCATGTGGATGTATCGGTACTTCTTTTGGTACGATGATGAAATGGAGATTATGGGGATGGCTGCGTCTTCGATCGGCTTATATCTTCGCAGTGGGGATTTGGGGGCTGATGGTTGCTCTGACGTTGACTGGACCGATCTCTAAGGTGTACTTCTGTGAGGAGGGGGAGAGTAAGCTTGGTGGGACTGGTTATTGCGATGGGTAGGTCTTGCTATTACGCCTTCCATGACGAGATTCTGAAGGAGGAGCTACAGGTTGAGCTGCAAGTTCACTGTTTGGAGCTATAAAGTCCCTTCCATCTCTTCCGATCCATGGCAAGGGACGTTGATCTTCTCGATCCTCTTCCTCGTTCTCGGTGCAGGTGAGTTCTCTTAAACCTTCAACCATGACTCAGCCGAAAGACGCAGATGGAAGCTGATGGAATGGACCCAGTTGGCGGTCTATCTCTCTTATCATGTGGCTACCTCTTCCTACATTATTGGTCGAAAACCGATTCAGGCTCAAACTTCCTCGGTTCACTATTTTACTGCTGCTTCGATCTAGCAGGTTCAACTTCTTCTTCCCGCTCAAGACGGACCCTTACTCGGGAAGAGATAGGTACGTTGCGTGATACAGCCAAGAGAAGGTTTGACAGGATCATGAGCGGGACGGCTTTGGTTGCTTGTGTCGTTAGTGTGGTGATGTACGTGTGGGTTGACAATAATAACGCTCAAGAATATTTCGCCTTTAACGGGTAAGCACTATTTCCCGTTGTGAAGAGGTAGGTGGACTGATAACCATTGACAGGCTGTACGCATTGTTCACTCTCTCTTCCGTCTGTTGGTTGTTCGCGAGAAAAACGTTCCGGACGCAAATCCGGGGGTGGCCAGATGGAGCCCAGAGGGACGATCTGGGCAGAGCTGAGACTGGTGGAGCAGGGGCGAGAAGCGAGTGAATATGACAGATAGAGAGACATGGAGCAAGAGTAGACTCGGTTAGGAAAATCCTACTGGGTGCTCGATGCATGCTTGGTATACTTGGCTAATACCCGCCGAAATCACTTCAACATCCCCAATCGTCCCCACTTCTCCCCAATCTCAGATGTCTTCACCAATACACCCGCTGCAGCAGCCTTGATACGACCTTCTCGTATCCCTCCTTGACCCGCTGCGACAGCGCCACCCTTGGTCTCGATCTCAAAGACACCTCCTGCCCATTCGCCAAGCGTAAGGATGAGCTGTGGCTTGTCGAGCGCGAGTGTCCGACCGCTATCCAGCTCGAAAGAAGTATCGAGGCAAACGAGGCAGGTCTCCAGAGCTGTACTGACGACTGATCCCTCTTGTCGCGAGCCGTCTTGCATGTCCGTATCGTCTTCAGTGACAATGTGGTCCTCGGGTCGGGAAGGGTGTCGCGAGCCAATCGTCAAAGCCAGCTCCAGTGCCTCCGGAGCAAGTACTGCGAGGAAGAGCGGCGAATGTCGAGCAGCGTGCAGAAGCAATGCCAGGGTCATCAAAAACTTCTCCAGTGCCATCGGTGAGAGAACCATCCCAGTTCCTGCTCCTCGATACCTAGATCCGGAGGCGAGCCCTCGATCCTCTCGAAGCGATGCATCCTGGAAATGTTGCCAGAAGCGATTGATAAGCGACATAATGAAATACTCCGCGGCAACATCCTTGAAAGGTATGACCGGCATCGGGATTTGAAGTCGCTCCTGCTTATCCTGTATCTGACGATCAGTGAGGGAGCCGACTTCGGTGACCATAGTCCGTTTCGCCGATCCAACTCGAAGGCGTTTCTCCCTCGCAAGTTCTGGAATCGTCTCCTCTCCCTTCCTCGCCCCTTTACTGAGAAGTAGATTCCGAACGCCAGAGATTGCGTCTTCCAGCAGTCCGGCAACAGCAGGAGTATCCGTTTGACTGATGGACTTTCGGTGTAAGCCAGGAGGAAGTGTCTTACTAGGAAAATCGATGCGCCGAGCATTTGATGGAGGGTTGGGAACGGAAAGCCCGGCGAGCTCTCGTGCACCCATCGCGATTGCGGTAAGGATGACAAACTTCTGGTGTAAGGAGAAATGTGTGTTGAAGTACTGCTCAGCGAAGAAGCTACGCTCAGATTGGTCAATTTACTCAAGTAGCAGTGCGGGCAGACGCACGGAGCAACCTGCTTTGGTGAGCAAGCGACTAAAGCAGTGAGGATGCCTTGGCGCTTCTCATCGAAGCCTTGAAGATGAAACGGATCGTTGAGCGAGATCGCCATTGTCGCCACTGCCACAGCACTTTCCTCTACCAGAATATCAGCTTCCAATCATCAGGGTCTCAATTTCACGACGTACCCAGTTCTCGTCCAAACGATCTTTTCGCCCTGATCAATCCCTCACCCCATTTCAATGCCATCTCCAAATGATCCGGTTTCTCCCTCTCCTTCAACAGCGCAACAAGCTGCTGTAAGTATACAGGCCGTGTAAGCTTCTTCTTCTGCGTGCTATCGAGGGCGAGACTCGGATCCGCTGCGACTTCCTCGAAGTAGGACGGAGTAGGGGAAGGTGAGCGAGAAGATGTAGGCGATGCACCGGGATAGCCTTCGAGGGGATCCGCCTCTTGTGCGGGGTCAAGCATAACGATCCTCGGCCGAGATCTTTGAAGGGCAGGCTTCGGAGTATGCTTCGGTCCTCGAGTTTGGGCCAGAGGGACGACCGTCGGCTTCGGAGTCATAGGTACATTGACCTGGTCCCAACCTAAGAGCCAAGCCTTTCCAGTCGAATCATCGGTAAGCCTCGCCTCCTGATCTCGCACGCCGACAGCTCTCCTCAACCACCTGCATTCCTCTTTGCCGTCACCCTCCCCGTCCCACATATCCTTCCCAAACCTCAATCTCTTCGCTCCAGTATGTTTCGCCTTCTTCGCTGCCCGACTCTCACCGGTCTCTTCATCGACTTCGAGACCCGACTTCAACTCGTCCAAGTCATCCTCTTCATTGGGTAGAGGCTCATCTGTACCCTCCTCAATGGTCAGCTGGCTTATGGCCTCGGCTACCAGCATGCCGAGACGTCGTATCTTTGAGTCGGGATGAGCGAGAAACGATGGCATAGCGGAGAGAAGGCGAGGTCGATGCGAGATCCAGATGAGGAAGGGGTGATATGGACGAAGCAACGAGAGCACGAGTAGTAATGTATGTGTCAAGCCTAAAAGTCGACGCCGATCAGCCGATTGCTTTGTACGGGATGGGGACCGACGAACCGAACTGCTGGGCGTATAGTGAGAATTTGATACTCTTCACATCGGTCCAAGCGTCCATTACAGCATCGAGAACTGCCTTGACGACTGACTTTCCGATCAGTATACGTTCGGAATGCCACGGCTTCATGACTAACCTGTTTCCCCGCCCGCATGAACCCATCCGACGATAATGCGGGATCGAGCATGTTCCTTGTCCTCCATAATCCCACCAAACCTTTTTCTCCTGATGACACTCCTCATCACCGCCTCCACTGCCTCACCACCGACTTTGGCTGGTCCGATGATGAGCTCCAGTATTTCTGTCGCGCGCTTGATTCGTTCGTCTGGTTGATCAGATTGAAGCAGTTCATGGTGAGGATAGGTGAGGCGGAAGGCGAGAAAATCAAGTAGAGATTCGACAAAGGCAGCGAATGTGGAGGCGGGAAGTGGAAGGAACAGCGAAGGGAGGAAGGTGTGTGGGTAGGCCGGCAATGGAGAGCTGGAAGGCGGGTGAATGTGTTTAAGTAGGGGAGGAAGGAGCGGTGTGAGCAGAGAGGGCGAGGGCGAGACTTCAAGGGTTGGTCGAGAAGAGCACAGTCCTTGAGAAGCAAGGCGCTGTAATACTAGGTGGATGCTAGACAGTCCAGCTGAATCATCAGCAAAAGGCCTCTCATCGCAAAGCCTATAGACCTACCTGGAGGCGAAGTTTGTGATAACTCGTACATCAAGCTTTCAAGATTGACGACGAAGCGATCGAAGTATGGTCTGTAGAGTCAGAGCCAGCTCAAGGCGAGGACGATATCTCTCACCTCGGGACCAGCCCTTCAGGTACATCACCGATCCATCCTTCAGCCTTCCACCTGCCTACGGCATTTGCGACTTTGGCAGGAATCCCTACAGAAGCCTTGACAGCTTCTTCCCACTGCAAATTCCGCAGGCCATCATCTTTGCTCGCCTGTTCTTTTCTTACGCATGTTGAAGACGACCATATCGCCCAGTAAAGCTCGTCGATGCTATGATGCGCCGCAAGGGATCCAAGAGTCGAGAGGACGAAATCGTGGACCAGAGGAGGTAAGGGGGTGATTTGCGAGTATGAAGCGGAAAGTATAGTCGCAAACGTCTGATACGAGATTAACGCGATAGCTCGTCGTACCCCAAGAGTGGGTATTGCAGGATTTCTTAATGGCACGAGAAATGATGTCAGAAGAGCTCGCTGCGATGCATCCAGCGACTGTAGAAAGGTCGGTACGGCGGAAGTAAGGAGTAAAATTTGGACAGCCGGAACGAGCCGATAGATACCTTTGACAGCCTCGCTAAGTTTTGCGGTAGAAGCAACTGATGTCGACAGATGAAGATCGAGAGCCTGGAGGGTGGAGGAGAGGAGGAAGACAAAGGAGTCGACATCGGGTATGGGGTTTCGCAAAGCGTCGCGAAGCTCACGAAGGATACCAAGCGGATCCGACCCCATAGTGGCGCCTTATTGAGCTGTTCTAGGGCATTGTTGATAAAGGAACCCAGAAGCCTCTCGGTGAAACAGACTAAAAATATGTGGAATGGGAAGAGGTGGATGCTCGGTGGAGGAGGTCCAGACCCACGTGGCTATAATCAGTCCTCTGCCTGCTTCTGTTTCTACGGCCCTTTCCAAGCTGACCCGCACCAAGCTGGTAGCTTGGAGGAGGAAAATGACTCTACTGTCAGGGACTGTTCAGGCGAGTAATTGAAGGATGTCCAGAACATGGCGATGACGCCCAGAGAAGCCTTCCTTCATGAGCCTTCTCTCCTCAACCTCTCAACCCGGTCTCTCGCCCCTGTTCACACGACACACCGATACTTCCTTACCTACCGACTCAGTCATCATTTGTCTCTTGGACTCGCACCGTAGCGGGGATACATCGAAACGAAATCTCGTTCCCAGGCATGCTACACGAGGCGATGTCCTCCATCCCGTCATTCTCATCCAAAGTCCGACTATACGTAGCACCTACATCCAAGCCGGATGTAGCCTTATCGAAGCGCAAAGACGACGGGAGAAAGGTAAATATCGAGGCGAGCCATTGGGAATCGAGCTGGAATGGATGGGATTACAGCTCAAAAGGCTTGGGAGGCGAGAGATGAGCCTTGAGATCGGGATTGTTGATAGTAGAGGTCGTGAGGGGGTTGTCAGGTGTTCCAGCTTCCAGGTGAGCTGATACGTGAAAATGATGCTTATTCGAGTAGAAGATGCCTTCAATCCATCCATATCGCTCACCACCCCTCATTCACCTACCGTTATCCCTACCCGCATCCAGCGCATCAATCTTGACTCCCTGGCTGGATCTACCGCTCAACCTATCTGCCATTTTACCGTTCTTTCAGTCCTTGCCTCGCCATCCTACTCAGCTAGGTTATGAGGGAGACGGCGAAGTTATGCAATCGAACAAACGCCGGAAAACAGTGGAACTACCGAGTGGGAAGTTTGCCTACGTCAGCTATGTGAGAGTATACGCCAATTGTCGAGTAAGGAGGATATGGTTTGTAAGTCATCTTTGCGATCTCCTTCATAGCGCTAAGCTTCTGTAGTCCGCGGATGGAGAGCGGACGATGGAGACGATGGGGAAGGAATTGAAGGAGGAGTGGGGGTTATATGCCGCTGAGGCAGCGCCGTGATGCACTGTACGAGGACGCGGTCCAGTGAAGCCCCTCGAGCCATAGGGTCTCATTTGGGTCAATAGGCTCACACAAAGATCAGAAGAGACGAATGTTTCCCCACCGAATGTACTGCCACCGCAGGATGGCCATCAAGGTATATATATCAGCGAATCTACGATTTTATCCCAGAAAGTCCGCTGCCTAGCTCTTGTGGGTGTTCATCCCCGACCAATACTTTGTATGATACGGACCCACAGTCTATCATGTCTCGTCTGCCTAGATTCATTCGGCTCCTTCACTCCGGTGGTCGTCAAATCCCGAACCCAAATCAAGGCGGAGCCGGGACCGCAGCATCCATCTCCCCTTCCACCGCTAACCTCCCTCCTCCTCCACCTTCCGTTTCACCTGCCGACCTCAATCCTGAACCCATCGACCCAGCTCTCGGAAATTCTGTCATCGCTACCACTTCTACCATTCCTACAACTTCCAGTCGCCCTCGTCTCGAGTTCCGCCCCAATGGTAAACTAATCCTCCGTCGACCTCGTCGTATCATCCCAGTCACCCTCCCTTCCGGACATCCCGAACCACCGAAATATCCACCTCCACCAGAATACTACGCCTCAATCCGAAACCTGGTGAAGGTCAACCCTCATCCCTTATGGCAATTCTTTCACTGTACCCCTGCTGTAAAGTCGTTGATACCCGAGGATTCGGAAGGACCGCCAAGTAATGGATATGGGAGTTTGGATGCTGTGGATGCGGATGTGGATGCGCTCATCAGGAGTGGTAGGTTCAGCCCCAGAAAGGGGTATTCATCAGACAATCTGATGGGTCGCAATGATAGGACGAGCATGGAAAGTCGATGAGCTTCGGAATAAATCGTTCACCGATCTGCATACATTATGGTATGTCCTGCTGAAGGAGAAGAACGTACTGGCCACGCAAGAGGCGGAACGAAGACGATTGAATATACCACCTTATATGGATAAGGAGCTCATGTCGGCGCGTAAGCTCAGGGTTCGTCTTTCCTAACCTCTCTTATGCCTTGTGTTCAGTCGAGCTGATTAATGGAGCAGTGTCGACAATCAATGGCTCGAATCAAGTTCGTACTCAATGAACGACGACTAGGTCTCATAGCAGCGGCTGGACCGATCGTAGATCCCACCAAACCCGTCCCGAAATGGATGGACCCGTCTGGCAGTCATCAGGCGATAAGAGGTGTAGCACGATTGCCACATTTGGTCACTCTCAGTAATAATCGATTACGGAGGTTGAGGCAAGCGAGGACGACGTATGCGCAAAGGAGGCATAGAGCCAGTAGTTCCAGTAGTCGTAGTAGTAGTACACCATTGAAGAGCGGTGGAGAGGAGCCGGTGGTTGAGGATGCTGAGGTTGCGAAGGAGGAAGTAGAGTCGAGGGATGAGGGATGGGGTGGAGGGGAGGAGGCGAAGGAGTTTGTCGAGAGGACGGATGTTGAGGGTGGAGTTGTGAGAAGGAAGGAGACGGATGCATAGGTAACGACGTGAGTTTTAGGCACGGCCGCTGCAAATACTACTGCTCCAGCGAGCTCTGATTAGACAGCTCATCCTTTCCGTTGGAAAGGAGAAGCAGAATCCTATTACTACGATCTTTCCCACCGGGTCAATGATAGTTCTAGCATTAAATCATTCATCTATTACCTCAGCCACCCGGAGATTGAGCCTCCAACTAGACTCAGCCGTCATGATTGCTCGATAACCTAAACCTAAAGCTCACTGGAATCATGGTAAACCTCCCTCTCTTCCGTCGTAACTCCCAATCCAAATCGACTCTCGACCTCCCCTTCTCCCAATACGATCCCATCACCCACCTCCCGAAATCCATACGTATAGGCGAGAGAGATGTTCGGCCGTTCGTCACCCTTCATCAAGGTTTGCCTACCGCCTTCTCGGCGTTTGATTGTCGTTGATGGGAGTAGTGCGAGATCATTTGACTATCCTTGCTGCGTTTCACGCTCTCCGAACGAGAGCTGGCGATGAAGACGATCCGAAATTGTGTGAGACTGCAGCGGTGAAGTACGCGAGATGGGCACAACGATCACCGCCGCACCAGGTTGGGGACGAGGAGAACGAGCTTGAGTTACCCAGCCTGGGGGTGTTGATGTGCTGGCACGCACATATGCTCAATCCACGGCTGTTCGACCGGGAGTGCGAGGGAGCGTATCGTTCTCTCCGCGGAAGGTCTTTGCCCTTGCATCAGGTTGTGTGTGCCTCCTTCGCTTTACAGGGATATATGTTCACCCTAACAGGCCGAAGCATTGAGATACGATACCCTACCTACCGACACAGTTGGACCGAACGATGCAGAAGAAGCGGAGATTGACCAGAGCGAGTGGGGACCTTCAGATGTCGCTGCTGCTGTCCAGCGACAGGGGAAGTTCATCGCCAACATGGAGAAGATTGGATGGTTGGATCATGGAGCTTCAGATGTGCTTGTGATAGATCTGATTAGAGGGATAGTTCGATATCGCAAGTGTCCTCTTCCCACTGATTGGCTCAAGCAAGCAGGACTGATGATGGAGCAGATGCTTGGCTGGACCTCATGCAGTCTACGGGAGGAAAACAATTCCTCGTTCCCACCGTATGTCTCTCGCATCACTGATGATAGGCTACATTTGACGTGACCAGCTCGACATCGACCTGGCTTGGCATACTCACCAACTGAAAGGGAAGGCGTACAAGAAGGACACACAGGATGTCTTGGGGATGTTTCTGGACCATGACGATAATGCTGGAGAAGGGAGATTGGGAGATGGGTTGGAACTGACAGAGACGCTGTGGAAGGAGAGGTTCGGGTATGAGTATACGTTCTAGTCACGTTGAGCCAGACATGTCGTATGATCTGTAACCAGTTTTGCGAACTGGGTAGAATATCGTCGGTGTTATTGATACATCCCATCTACTTCTTTTCGTTCCATGGTAGTCTATGGGGATCGTCGTGTGCTCCGTGCGATGATCTCGGTACGATGTAGTCGTCATATAGGACGTATGCTGCGAACGCGACGGTGGCTATTCCGAAGCCGGGGAACATCCGTCTATAATACGTCAGCGCGAGCTGCATCAGAGGAGAACAACATTGCTCTGGCAGACATACGAGAACTGAAATGAGTACGACGGAAAGTACTCGCTTACCTGAACATGGATCGATTCGAGAAGATGGGTGATTTCCGCCAGGCTTCGCGGCTTGCCCAAGGGTCGCGGTAGAGTGGACCGGGCATCCGTTCGAAAGAAGCGTCAACGAGAGCAGTACACGTCACAATAATGACTCACCGTGCCGCCCGAGGGGAAGAGACCAGAAAAGGTCCTAAGGGACGTCCAACAAGTTGTGCTTGATAGTCAACTCATCTTAAACGCTTAGTACACTGGAGCCCACTGAGCTATCATCGGGATTAAGCAAGTGGCACTCCTGGGAAACCCGGGATTGTAAAAGTCACGGGAATTACGCCTAAAAGGGGTAACTCAATTTTGAGTGTTGTATACGTCTTCAAACCCTTCTATCCTCTTCTACCTGCTTTACTATCTTCGCTAATACGTCAGACCAAACTCGAGAAACCTTCGCCGATGGGGTCCCATTTCGATCCGCTATCTTTGTCCCCCTCCTCGCCTTGACCGAGATGTCTGTCAAAGCCTTCCTCAATCGGCTCTACGCGTTTGCCGGTTTCAAGGATGTGGTTCAGCAACAGTCGGAGCCGGTCTTACAACTTTTGGGCGCCTCGGCTTGGGGTACTTTGGTCGGGAGGAGGGAGGGGTTTGAGGGGATGACGGAGTTGAGGACTTTGCTGTTTTGGGCGGTTGCGGTGGTTTTGCTCCTGCTCTTTGGTGAGATCCCGTCAGCGCTTTCTGGATATTCGTTCATTTTTACCATAGCGGTCATCACCAACCCGACCGAGTCCTCATTCCGATCCCACCTCACTGAACTCTCCTTTCGGCGTCACCTCGTGGACATCCGTTCATCCGACGATTCGTCAGTCGTCGAGGATGAACCGCACGTCCCCTCAACACCACGCCCGGATCACGGTACTGAAACCCCGCCAATCGCTCCGTTTCGTTTCGCAAACCACGTCGGAATATCACTACGGACACCGACATTACTGTACAAGACATTTCTTTTGTTCTCCTTGGCCATGACGTCTCCCCTAAGTCCCCCGCCTTTCTTGTCCGATCCTACTCCGGCTCAAAGAGGGAAACATGCATCAGGTCCCCCACCACGGGATCGGATGGTTGTTTTCTTTGGATTCATGGGTCATTGGACTTTGGTTGGACAGGTACCCAGGCGGGCAGAATGGGTTTGGAGGCTTGTGACCGGGGGAGGGAGGGAGAAGGGGAGGAAGAAGGGAGTGGCTTTGGATCGGGCTGGTGTACTTGAGATGAGGGCTGTACCGGGCAAGGAGGATCTGCCAGCAGGTGGTGAGTGCTGGATGGTTGCGACGCATTCTGAAGCTAAGTATGCTGACGACCGAATATTCAGCTACGAAAACTGCTATCGCATTGCAATCCTTCGCGTCGGCTAAGCACTCCCGCAAGCCCAATACGGGCATCGACTGCTCGGACAATGGTACCCTCCCCCTTCACACTCACTCCGTCCCAATACCCGTCACCTCGTTCGTTCCGAAATCTCGAACGTCTTCCGTCTCTATTCCCGTAACTTCCCCTCCCGCTACAACCTCTGCCGATATCACCGAGGCCTCTTCACCGGTGATCACGGCTCTCAAAGCTGATCTCACAACGGCGCAGACCGCGCTAGCAGATGCGAAGGGTGCTCTGCTCCTTCATGAGGAATCGGTAAAGAGTGCCCACGCACATCTGCAGACCAACCTAGAGGAACTGCGGACCCGTCGGAAGGAAGACGATGCGGAAAGACAAGAACTGAAGATCAAGACGAAGAGCCAAGAGGAGCAGAAGAGGCAGGCGGAGGCGGCCAGGAGGGAAGCGGAGAAGAAGTTGAAGGCTGTAGAAGGGGTTCGGGATGGGCTTGAGGCGAAAATTTCGGTTGCTTTAAGTGAAATCCGGGATCTGAAGGGGAACATGGAAGGGAGTGAGAGGAATATCAGGGTTGTACAAGAAGAAGGGACTAGGTTTATTTTCGTCACTCGGGAAGCAGCAGAGGGGAAAAAGGTGGAGCTTGGGGATCTTGAGGTCCAGCTGAACGAGCTTGAGGGTCTCAACGATGGTCTTGGGAAGCAAGTGAAGGAAGCGGAGGAGAAGCTGCAGGTGGTTGTACAACAAGGGGAGGAGGCGCGACGCATGGGTCCTGAGGAGGAGATGATGATGATGGCGGCGGCTTATGAGGCTGCAGCTCAAGAAGGCTACCTCTACGGGCATCAGCAGTCGCACTCGAAACAATGGGCGAATCAAGCAGCCGCGTACATGGCGGAAGCGGGTATGCCTTATCTCGATCAGTCATACACGGCTCGGCCAGCACATGCGAACAATCGAAACAAGCTCGCGGACCTGTCGGGCTTTGAGGATTTCGGACCAGGTGCCACTCACCATCCGAAAGGTACCACGACACCTCCGATCAGTGATAGCGATTCAGACGTTTACGGACGTGATCCCGGATCGCCCAATGGCGGGATCTCCAGCTCCTTCTCTGCCAATCTGCTTCCTCAAGGATTGTTCAAATCCCTTGAAGGTGACCAGACTCCACTTGGTCCTGAGACCGACGAAGACCCGACCCCATCCACCTTGGAGGAAGCGCTCAAATTCGATCCTCCAAACGGCAACAGTCACGCTCACGTCGATGGCCACGATTCAGGCAGCGAGAGTAGCGACGAACATGACCTATGGCGCTCGCCGACTTATGTCGACAAGGAATCCAAGCGACACAGCGGATCCCGTCTGATCCCTCCAACGACGACACCGCCTGGTAACACCCCCTCCATTCCTGGTCTACCTGCTCTTCTCGGCTCGCGGCGATGGTTTTCCGGCACGTCTTCAGCGGAGAACGTCAACTCGTTCAGCTTCATGCAGCCCACCTCTTCGACATCGAATGACAGCCTCAACCTGGCAGGCGGATACGAGACCAGTCCATTCGCACCTTCTGCTTCGGAAAAGAAGGCTCTAGCTGCCAAGTGGGGTCCGCTCAGCAAGTACCGGTGGGCTGGAGCGAATCGGGATGTACAATCCGTTCTGTCTGGATCGACACGCTCCACTTCGACCGATCTTGGAACGCCTGCTTCCGGTTGGCTCAGTTCGAGATTCGGCAATGCTAATGGGAATCACACTGCGCACGAAGCTGAACACAAGCTGGATCTTGACGTGGCTGAGCAGTCTGGGGAGGAGGATGAACGGCAGGACAAGAAGCCGTTCAGGTTCTTCCCCCTTCGGAAGCCTAAGGAGCAGGCGTGAAAGCGGATCGGGTTGAGGGAGCTGGTGGTTCATTTGGGTCTGGTAAGATCTGAGATGCCATGCGTGCTCCTCTTACATGCCCAAATACTTGGGCAGGAGTTTATCATACGCGTCACCCAGATAGATACTTGCGGTGTCCGAGCAGTGTCACGTGTTCTAAGGTGAAGCTGGAAGGAAAGCAACGATTCAGCTATGTACGGTATTATTCGAAGCTAAACGCTCGGGCAACCGGGGTTGGGATGCATAGGCCTATGCTTGCTGGAACGTAGCGCGTTCTTTTGGCTATCACCATGACGAGCGCATACCTGAACAACTACAAGCCGACACCGCCTACAATCCCACCTGGCTTGCACGCAGATACGTCTCTCGACGAATACGATTTCAACTTCGTATTCAACGTCAAACTCCTCAGATCAGACCGAATTGAGCTCCGACCATTCGTGGTGAGATCGACCTTTTATATCATCGTATCATTACTGGTACCGCTGACCGAGCTGAGACTGGATATTCCCTGTAGCCGAGTTTACATGCCAAAGCTTTTTGGGAAGGGACGAAAGCTTCCCCTGAGATATTAAGATACCTCCCTTTCGAATGGAGTGGGTTCGAGAATGTTCTATTAGCTTTCGAACTCGGAGTCCGTCAGAATCCGGTTAGTCCACACACCTTCTTCCTTCATTATCCCATTCATTTTTGGCTCTGCTCGAACCCGAACTTACTTTCCTTGCAAGACCTTTATGATATGGGCGATATATAGCGTTTCACCTGGTCCCGACGATGACAACTCTACGCCATGTGATTCCGAGGAATATGCTTTCGCAGGGTTGATTGGATTTGATAAAGCTTCGACTGAGAATATGTCGGTCGAGATTAATGCGGTTGTCATCTTACCTACATTCCAAGTTCGTCTTTCCCTCTCGTACCTTTAGAGTGATCTGGTTTCTCTCAAGCTGATGCAGGATTTAGAAAACGCATGTCACCACCCACGCTACAGGGTTACTATTACACTATGCTCTGGACGATACAACGTCCGGTGGACTGGGGTTCAGACGTTGTCAGTGGTTGACAAACTCTCTCAATATAAAGAGTGCAAGAGCGGCGGAGAGGATGGGATTCGTGTTTGAGGGTTATACGAGAGGTCATTGGGTATTGATGCCTGGCAAAGAGGGAGTCCGAGGTGAGCAACAAGCAGACCCTTGAGAATGGATGATTAGCTGAGAGGCTTGGCCGTAGAAGGTAGACTGGGTGAGAGGGAAGAGTGTAGAGGGAGGGATACTTGGCAGGGAAGTATCCTTTGGGATGAGTGGGAGGGTGGGGTTCGGGAGCGGGTGGATAGGATGATGGCGAGGAGGTGTTGAGCGTTGCTCTACGTTACCCACAAAACGCTGTGTGATGGCATGCTGTTTCGGCAACCAATCACTCCCTTGGACGATCCCAGATTCTTTTTCAAGTCTTGTGACCTACAATCTAAGAACATACTAAACATTATTATTCACCCTTTCCCATTTACCCGGACCACCTCCCCTTCGACATTTATTTTCCCTGAACCGCCGAGCCACTCGGGAAGCTGCTCAATTCATTGCCATCCCTCTATTTCGTTCGCTCATCCAACTAATCCTCGCATGTGTAATTCCTTGTAAACGTAGTCATTGGCTCTCTGAGTACACATCATCACATCGGTCCCGTTACTTTCCGTCAAACGGTCAACGGCTACAACGACAGACAAAATGGCTCTCTCCGCTGCCGAGTTACAAAAGGTAGGTCGGGATTAATCTTCTTGCTGGTTCTGACCCCCCTTGCTCTTACTTTGCGCCCCTTTTTATCGTAGAATGCTAACAATGACGAAGCGGCACGGTCTCGAAGGTGCTCCAGACCCCTTTCCTTCCATCGGCAACGCTCCCGGTCCTTCCGCTGCGAAGAAAGTGCATGATACCCCTGCACCGGTCGATACGGCTTCCGAGGATGCTTTTCCTACTTTGGGCACGTCTGCTGCTCCGGCCAGCAAAATCACCAAACCTGCTGTATCCATGTGGGCGACAAAGCCCGCTGCGGTCAAAGCTGGTAAACCGAAGCCTGCAGCTGCGGGTGGACTAGGTCGTATCGGTACCCCAGCAGCAGGCTCACATCCCTTCTCTGACACCTTCTCCCTTCCGGCCGCTAATCTCGAGACCGGGAAAGCTCTGACAGACACGCTGAAGAAGGTCACGGAGCAGACTGGTGCGATCGTTGAGAGTAGTACGCAGATGAAAACGGGTCTCAAGAGTTTCTACGTCAAGGCGGCGGATCAGAAGCGGTTGACTTATGCGAAGAGGATCATTGAGAGGGGTTTGAGTAGGGTTGTTACGATGGAGGTGGAAGTTCCTATCACTACGCTTGGGACGATCATCGGTCCGAAAGGAGCTACTCTCAAATCGGTCACGGATGCTACGAATTGCAAGATCGATATCCCTCGACGCGACACCTTACCAGCATATGATCCGAGGGAGGTAGCTTCCGATGCTGGGTCGGATGACGAGCCGGAGGAACCTCAGGTCGCTATCACCGTCACTGGTCCTGCCATCGCTTGCGCGGATGCAAGGACCCGCATACTCTCCCTCATCTCAGCCAAGGTCTCACAATCTTCCACATCGATCAAGACCATCCCATCCTCATACTACCCCTTCATCTCGGGACCGAAAGGGTGGAAAGCCAGGCAGCTAGAAGACGGAGTAGGTGGTGGTCAAGTCAAAGTACACGTTCCACCTCCAGCCGTGTGGAAAGCGCTCGAGAAGCAAGGCCATGAAGAGGAAGTCCGAGACCGGGACCTGTCGATCAAGGTGCGAGGGGAGAAGGAGAAGGTTAAAGCGGTGGTCACCGAGATCCTTCGGCAATATGAGGAACTGAGCGATAACCTCCGCGAGCTCAAGCTATCGATTCCAAAACGACAACACCGATTCCTAGTAGGCTCGGCAGCGGACGATATCCTCACTCAGACCGACTGCATCGTCGAGCTTCCACCGGTAGATGACTCCTCGGATCAATGTGTCATTCGCGGGCCTCAGCCGAAACTGATCCCTGCTCTTACACTTGTGATGGACAAAGCCAACGCCATCGCTGTCGAGATGGTCGACGTAGTTGCCCTGCATCGAGTGAACACCAATGATCCCCTTGCACACGCCAAGAAGATTTTGCGATACCTCCAGCGCAGTTCTCGCCTTCGATCCATCGCCGAGGCCCACGATGGCGTCAAGGTTTTCCCACCATTCTCATCAGCTGTCGCCAGCTCCGGCTCGGTGGTGATCGAGATCGTCGGAGAGAGTAAGGCGGAGGTGAACAAAGCGAAAGAAGAGGTTGCTCAAGCGGTGAAGGGTCTCTTGCCTGCCGGGGTGTCGACCGTCGAGATCGACTCGATGGTACACAGTCTTCTCATCGGCAAGAAGGGGTCGAAGATCGGTACCTTCGAATCCGCGCATAACGTCACTACTGTCTTCCCACCTCCCGCAGAGGAGTCAGCTGAGGTATTCCTGTTCTACACTGGTCCTCTCGAATCCCTACCGTCGGATAAGAAAGCTCGCGATGCAAAGCTCAAGGAGTCGCTCGACACCGCCGCTCAATCCTTGCGAAATCTCGCCAAGGACGCAGCGGACATCAAGACGGAAACACTCGATGTGGAGAAGAAGTGGCATCGCTACATCATCGGCCAAGGTGGAACAGTCCTTAACGCCTTAATTGGCCAAGACGGTTTGGTAAACGTCAAGGTCGGCTCGAAACCTGGCGCGAAAACCGATGATGAAGATATCGTTACTGTCCGAGGTCCGCCTGGTGAGGTCGATCGAGTTGTTGCCCAGATTCAGCAGATCGTCGAGGATGCAAAGAACGATGATATAGTCAATGGTCATACTGTCAAATTCACTGTCGACAAGAAACATGTTCCGCACCTTGTCGGTTCATCTGGCGCGGCGATTAACAAGATTAGAGAAACGCTTGGCGTGAAGATCAACTTCGACGATGATGCGAAAGGGGGGAAGAACCCGATGGCACACTGCAAGGTGGGTTTCCTAGATTGATTGAGCTGATGTCAGATTGTCGGTCGAAAGGAGGCTGTTGAAGAGGCTAAGAAACGCCTCGATGCGCAAATCGAGAAACTCGAGGATGAGACTACCGAGAATGTCGCGATCAAACGTGCGATCCAACCGGCTCTTATTGGCTCTGGCGGGAAGTACGCCATCCGCCTCGAGGAGAAGTACGGTGTCAAGCTGTCTTTCCCGCGGGATAACAAGGATGGAAGTGCGAATGCTAAGCCGGATGAGGTAGTCATCCGCGGCGGGAAAAGGGGCGTCGCGGCTGCTAAGGCGGAGTTGCTAGAGGCGGCGGCATTCGAGACTGAATCTCGTCAAACAGCTACTTTCACGGTCCCAACCAAGAGCGTTGCTCAGATTGTTGGTCGGTCTGGATCGACAATCAATGGGATCAAGGACGAGACAGGCGCTCAGATCGATATCGACAAAGCTTCGACTGACGATGGGAAGACGACAGTAACTGTGCGAGGGGACAAGAAGGCGATCGCTGCGGCCAAAGCTGCGGTGCTAGCTGTTGCCGAGCAAGTCGGCGACGAGGCTCAGTTGACAGTAACGGTCGACCCGAAATACCATCGCAACCTTATCGGCCAAGGTGGACAAAAGCTACGTGACCTCATTGCGAACTGTGGTGGGCCAAGCGAACCATTCAAGCAGAGTGGTCTCGTCACTTTCCCTAGGCAAGGCGATGAAGCGATGGACCAAGTACGATTGCGTGGTGATAGCAAGATTATCAAGGCTATCAAGGCGGAGCTGGAGAAGCAGGTTGCTGTGCTCAAGGATACGGTCATCATCGGTGTCGCGGTGCCGAGTGCGCAACATGCCACAAAGATCGGTCGAGTCGGATCGGCTTTGCAGGATCTGCAACGAAAAACAGGTGCAGTGTAGGTCATCAGCTTGACGGAGAGATACGAGCTGATTGATGACAGGGTACACTTCCCTGGATCGAGGCAGTATAACAGTATTGGCGACATCGAGAATGCCGATGAATTGGGAGGGGCGGAATCGGGAGATGTCGTCAAAGTGATGGGTACGAAGGAGATCTGCGCCAAAGCCGGAGAGCTACTTCAGGCGAGTTTTTCGAAACATATTGCAGCTAAGCTCATTTTTCCAGATCCCATCGGCGCAGCGACCGACTCGTAACGACAACTGGAATGGTCGATCAACTCCTGATCTTCCAAGCCGTACGATATCCGTACCCACGAAGTACTACCATGCCATCGCCGAGCAGCAGAATCTCATTCGTACGATCCGGTCTACCGGTGGTCAGCTCGTAATGCCTCATGCTCCCCCTCGTACACATGTCACTCGACCTAAAGCCAACGGTCATGCTCCCGCGGCGAAGACGGCACGGATCGACCTGGATGGAGAAGAGGAGGAGACAGTGGAAGGGAGCTGGGAAATGAGGGAGAATTACCAGGATGGGGTTGAAGGTGATCTGAATTGGGTTGTGAGGGGGAAGGAGGAGGATCTGAATAAGGCTGTGGCTGTACTGGATAGCGCTGTGGAGAAGGCGAAAGCGGCGACGCATGGTGACTTCCTTCCCCTCGTAGTCAGATATGGCTGATTCAGGCATCTAGTGGGATTATTGACTGGCCTGCCCCGTTCAGCTTTCCCCCGGATCATCGGATCCAAGTGGGTATCAGATCGTACTTCCATTCCCAGACCCGCTAACTGCCTTTCAGGGGATCTACTATCTCTCGCCTTCGTGTTGAGACGGGCGCAGATATCCAAGTTAGCAAAGATGACGATCTGATTATTATCACGGGAGGTAATTCCGACCCTTTCAACCCGGGGAATCGGGCTGACATATGAGCAGACGAGGCATCTGTTTTGCAAGCGAAAGATGCCATTACGACTATCGCTTCGAGGGCTGGAGGGCCGAGGAATTGAATTGTTTGAGACATTTGTTGAGGTACATCTATGACAATGCATCTTGACCATTGAATTCAGTAACGATCATATGATGACATTCGATCAATTGCAACAGTCTATGTCAACTTGCATCTTCGCGAGGGGGAGGCAGGGGAATGTGGGGAGACGTAACGTATCGCCGTCCAGGATTGGAAGGCGCGGGAGAGAGAGTGTGGGAATGGAAAAGAGAGGGGGGGCAACGGATGAGATGAGGGGCTAAAGCGCTGATCCAGATCTCGAGTGGTCACAGCTAAAAAGCATTTTGTACATGGGGATCTGGAGTGCTATACATCAGAGCAGAGTGTGAGAGATGGTGTTTTTTATTATCAAATCTGAGTCATGCGGACTTTGGTAAATCCCATTACATTCGTTACGTAAACCGCCGAAAAAGAAATCAGCTGATCGGTGGCCCCCGCGACCTGCACCAAACCAAAATCCTGACTTCTCGCCATACATCCTTTTTTTCTTTCTCTTGCATTTTGAAACATCATGACAATGGGTCCTGGAAGCATCGTTATGACGGTTCCGCCCATATTTACAGAGGACGACGCTCGTCCCATACTTCCTAATTTTGTGTTCGTCTATGAGACGGATGAGCCATTCGCTCGCCGAGTCAAGGAGGAAGCCGGTTGACAATTCATTGACACTCCTATCGATCCCTTTTCTTTGAGCGGCATATTTTGATCCGCGACCTGTATTCTTCACGGGTTCCAACTGGGATCATCCGCACGCGGGAAGGCGATACGTGAGATCATAGTTTCCCGCTTTAAAGTGATCATTTGTTAGATGTCTCGCAACCGAGTTTGCCTCGCCTGGCAGAAGGCTGCCAATGGACTTCGGCTCTGTTTCACGATGTACACTCGAAATGATCGCCAGGGGCTGGATACGAGTCAACTTAGATAGCTTCATCGCTATCGCTGCATGGGTGTGTGCTCACTTGTCGTCCTCAAGGTTGTAGCTCATTCTAGCTCGTAGTGGCACGGTTATCTGCGTGAGCTTTAGATGTTTCCCAACGAGGTTTGAAAAACCGTACTGACACGACAGCTCTAGGGGAAATTGATCATAATCTCACAAACCTCTATAAATTCGAGCATCGTCGAGTTTTCCCGTCCGTCCAATGGCGCAGCCCGACCGACATCTCATAAGCGCGAAACCGGACACCTCTGTCGATCGAGCCACATGAGATGACCTCGTTGTTTTTTAGAGTTAACCTCTGGGGTGGAGGATAGATACGATGAAAGAACCCCTGAGATCGACAAGATCATCGATCGAGTGAAGGCACCGAACCTGCACCAGCTGTTCGAAGCGACAAGTTGGAAATTTGGTGACATGGAGGGGAAGGAGGATACCGTGCATACATGCTACCGATTGAGAAAGTTGAGACGATGAAGAGGACGATGATGAGTATGTGAAGATAGTGAAGGAGGACGTTATAGGGGTTGTAACGGGACCGCATGTTTGATATTGTACGATATCGGCCACCACGGCCACCATCCCTTCGTCGAGTATTGTCGTAGGACTCCGCATACGTGTAAGGCATGAGCAGTGAATCCTACATGCCGCCTATCCTCTGACATCCCTGGGCTAGATGGACATCGGAGACACATGAGAACGGACTGAAGGGTTACATCCTACCTTTCATAGCTTAGACCAATCCACCCCAGACACCGAGCCCCACGAACATACTCCCAAGAGCCACAATCAACCCCTTTCTATCATCAGCTTACCATATACAGCTGAACAAGCGAAGCACTCACTCCCCATGTGACAGCTCCGACTCCGACCCTACCAATGCTCTTCCAGACTAAGCTGACTCCAACATGCAGGACCGCGACCAGTGCCCAGATAAGCCAGAGATATCTGCTCGGCACGGTTGTGGAAAGCTCATGCTCCCCATTTGGGTAGAATGGGGAGGAGTTGAAATAGGAAGCGGAGAGGATGAGGGTCAAGCCGAGATTCAGGAGGAGCGCGTCGATCCGCCAGAGGAGATGTAAAGGGAAGGGGATGTTCTATGGCTTATTAGCTAAGCTGATTGGTGGTGTATGTTACAATAATGGACTCACTGGGAAAGGGATACCGATAACCTCTTCCAGATCTGCGCGGAAGCTATTAGCGGGATGGGTAGGAGATGCAAGTGGAAGACTCGCCTCGCCGTGCTCTCATCCGTTCCAGGATCTCCACTTTCCGCTCTAGATCCGCTTCATCCTCACTCTTAATAAAACTAGGACTCATCAACAACCCGCCTTCCTCCTCGACCTCTTTCCTACGTTCTTCCGAGGCTTCCTCGTACACCGGCTCATCAGGCAACATCAGGTCCTCATAGAGTGCTAGCTGTTCCCAACCTTGTACGATCCCCCAAGCTGTTTCGGCTATACCCCATCCGAGACCGAGGTAGTAGGATGAGAGGAAGCCGGAGAGAGGGGAGCTGGTGATCAGTGGGAGGGTGGAGAGGCGGAGAAGTTCATGTAGGATCGTATGGATGGATGTTGAGCTGAATGAATTATCTCAGCTTGAGTAGGGTAGCAATGGTGTGAAGCACGCACAGAAATGTGATTAGCGCTGGTGGGAGGCCAACAGAAGCGACTACGACCCACGTAGGCAAACGGATCGTCTGAGCGGTACATGAAGCGAAGATACCGATCAGAAGCGGTTTCCAGAAGAAGGGATGTGGGTAGGGTTGTCCTGCTTCTCGTTGATGTCGATCAGGTGGCCTGAATACCATCAGCTCTGGTTATTTACGCTTGTGGAGACTAACCAAGCGAATTTGATGAGGAGGAAGAGAGCGGCCAAGAAGATGAGCGTGATGATGGGGACTAGCAGGTATAGTCGGGACATATACCGCCATGTCACTTTGTCCCTCTTCAGCTGAATAACTCAAAAGTGAGCTCACGTACCACCGACGACAGGCTCAAGCCCATCGTCATCTCCATCTCCAAAGTCAGAAAGTCCATCCTCAACCTGCGAAGCCGGCCCCTTCCCTTTCCCCAGTGAACTATTTGGCGAACCGGAAGTTGAGCTTGTCGCGCCATAGGACACTCCTCGACTCGAAGATGGGCCATGCTGGGTAGCTCTCCTGGACGGTCCGATGTGCCTCAGCGGGGTATGTATATCGGCTATCGTCGCCGGTATGACAGCATGGACTGGCATATCGAGGTCTAGACACTATTCAGTCATATCTAAACGGTGCAACGTACAGTGCATTCCCTCGGCTATTTGAACACCGAGCTGATCGGATAAATGCGAAGAATATCGGAAACTATATATACAATCACGTCGATAGATGAGAGACCCGTGCTTCTCCTTCCAACAATAAATCATTTCCTTCCTGGCAGATACATCTCTCTTGCATCGCGAGTCCTTTTTCCTTCACTCATTAGCTTCTATTCCATACCTGCTCATCATGGTAAGTGAATTGTCAATGCCTGTTGGAAAATCGTATAAAGATGGTAGGCTGACAACTTCTGTTGTGCCCATAGTCTTCCCTAGCCCAAGCTCGATTAGCAGAAGAACGGAAACAATGGCGGAAAGATCATCCTTTCGTGTGCCTACCTACTAGGTATCAGAGCAGAAGCTGACGCAATGTCATCCTTTCCGCCTTGTTGGATCGTGCTGGACTTCAAATAGGGCTTCTTCGCACGACCTCAGAAATCGGCTGATGGGACTTTGAACATGATGTTGTGGGAGGTTGGTATACCTGGGAAGAAAGATGTGAGTGATTCTGTCAGAGGTCTGCCAAGAGCATATGTCTTTCTTCTTCTTTTGAGGTCTGAGACAGGCGCTGACTTTCGTTCAGACGAATTGGGAAGGAGGACAGTTCAAGGTTGTGATGACCTTCCCTGATGGTGCGCTTACCAATTCCCCTCACACCTTGCACCATACTGTCCTGCTGTACAGATTTCCCGACGAAACCACCGAAATGTACGCCATGGGTTGTCGTTGAGAACACCGGCTGAACTCTAGCGACCAGGCAAATTCGATCCTCCCCTCTTCCATCCCAACGTCTATCCCTCAGGAACGATCTGCCTCTCAATCCTCGATGAAGAGAAGCAATGGAAACCAGCAATCACTATCAAACAGGTCAGTCAGCGCTCTCCTCACTCGTGCGGCGCTTCGGCCGCTGTCCGATGGTGCCTTGAGGCTGACGGGATGTACAGCTCGTCCTCGGTATCCAAGATCTATTGGATGATGCTAATATCAGTGATCCCGCTCAAATAGACGCTTATCAGATGTACAAGTGAGTCACATCCCACTCTACTTTCGTTTTTGCTAAAGGGAAGGTAGGAACGATCGAGTATCATATGATAAGAGGATTAAAGCGCAAGCGATCGAACGGCGGCCACGATGACACGCCAACCCTTACGTCCCTCTTCTTCACGTGCAGATCAGCATATCCGGTCTCTATGTCAGATTCCTTGTTTCTGTAACAACTGCACATGGCATCCATGTTATCCCTTCCCGAACCAACCTGTATGCTTTGTATACAGATCGATGATATTAGCATGTATACCTGATTTCCGATAAAGAGACCGGTGTTCTGAGCCGACGCACACATGCTACATATGTTCATGCTAGTGGTTTTCCCATGGTTCTCCCATGCTAAATGTTCTACCTGAAACCCAAAACGCGCAGCCCTGAGACCCGTCCCAAGGCGATCAAGGTCGCTTCGCATCACAGATCAGACACTTCTCCGTCGCTGTCCCCGGGTTCTTCAGCATACACAGACTACAAGTCCACTCTCCTTCTCCTCTTGGTCCTGCCTTCTTCGGTATGATCGATGTCGTACTAGGTGTCTCGCTCTTCGGCTTAGGGTTCTCACAAATCGTACACTTCTCCGTAGCGGTCAGTGGGTTCTTCAGGGAACATAGTGTACATGTCCATTCTTTCGCTTCGGTCGGGACGGCTTTAGAGGTGGTAGGCGGGTCAGGGAGGATGAAAGTGAATGCCTCGATGGCGCGTTTCAGTGCCGCCGCTCGGACGGCTTCGGAAGGTGAGGAAGGAAACGAAGGAAGAGTGAAGGTAAAGAATGGTAAGGCGGCTTTATCGATCGTAAGAGCGCTGTCTTTGGCAGATAGGTAGATCGCATTGGGATCCGTAGCCATCTTTGTAGTTGAGACAGGTGGCCGTCGGGGAAGTTCCGATTCGTCCTCGTCGACTGGTGTAATGGATGTCGAAAGTGGTGAGGGCGTGAACTTGGGCTGGACCTTCTTCTGAGCGGATGCAAGGGCTGATTCCTGGCTCGGTGAAGGGAATGTTTGCGAATAGCTTGATGTAGCCTTGTATGACGGGATTGGCTGAGAAGATGAGTTGAGAGTGGGAACCGTGAAGGGTGCTATCGGTTCGGGTGAAGGGATCTTCCTTGACGAAGTTGCCTGTTCTGGTGCGGGAGACGGCGAAGGCAAAGGCGAAGGCTCCGCTAGGTGGACCTGCCTTGCTGGGGTTTGTGAAGGGGTTCTGTCAAAGTACGGATCGATCTCCATCTCATCGTTCTCCTGTGTTGGTGTCTCAATCCGGACAGACCTGGATGATGGCTCCCCATTCGTGCGGACTTGAGTCGATGATTCGGTCCACTGCGCATTATCAGTGTCGCTCTTTATCTCATTGTTTCGCCTTACCGGTCGCTTTCCTTGCAGTATCTCGAGCGTCGTAAGCTTCCGCCCGGACCGATGAGCTTCAAGTTTCGCCGCCGCGCCCCGCTTGGGCTTCTCCTTTCCTCTCAACGAGGATCTGAGAACCGACTTCTGCGGTGTAGATGATCTGATGGGGGATCTCGGTGTAGATGGGCTGGGTGCGGGCGAGCTGGCAGACGATTCGGTGTCATAAGGGTTGATGACCATGTAGTCTGGCTCCTTGGTCTCTTCGACCGTGCCAATCTCTTCGTCTATCAACTCCTTCATGATATCCGCTGCACGTTTCTTGCCGATGGCGACCACGTCTTGGCGGGGACTGGCGGGATTCGCAGTAAGGGGGCTAGGTCTGCCTGGCGTGTATGGTCCTTTGCTGCTGCCCTTGGAGGCAGAGAGCCCATTTTGATTTTCATGAACCAGGTCCGGCATCGAGGCGCTGTTGCTAAGCCCGTTCACCTTAATTTTGGAGTTGCGGGTCGGCACGTCACTGCCCTTGGTTTCCTCGTCGACTCTCCGTTTCTTCGGTGTGTTCTCTTCATTGGGGGACTCTAAGTCGAATAGCGGTTTGACATTCGATTTGTTCTCCGGGAACATCCGCCGAGGGGACATACCGGGACCAAGATAGGTGATACGACGTTGCTGTGAGGTGGACGGACCGGCGACTGGTGTATTGGTCCCAAGTGAAAAGGTAGCTCCTGACGTGCCGAATGAATTGGTGGGGCGAAGAGGGGTATTGTCGACCGAGTCAAGACCGTTGGACCCTCTCAGCGGGCGTATCGTCCTAGGAGTCGCGGAGAATGTCCCCGCACTCCATCCACCTGTCCTGAAGTCCAACCTCTTCGGGCTTCCGACGGCTGACTCGGTTTTCATATTAGCTGTCAGGGTCTCGATGACCCGGAAGTCATCACCAGTCATCTGTTGTCCTTTTTTCGCCTCGAGGAACGCTGCGAGAGCCGCCGAGGAAGCTGATTCGGATGCGGCGCTGGAGATTGACGGTGCTGATCGATGGTCGTTGGGCGGCTTAAATGAAGGTATAGGAGAGCGTGCGGGAAGTCGTGGTGGAGAGTACGGTCGTTTCATCGTGTTTGTAAAGTTGAGAGCGGGTAGGGAAGGAGAAGCCTTATAGCCTATAAGATGTCCGGGCATAGTCGGTGATTTCAGTGTTGAAGTCGATAGCTCAGGCTGTAGCTAGTCAGACGGTTATTTCCTCTCCGAAAGATACCCTACCTCGATGCCTCGCCGTGCTGCATCCCGTCTCCCTCCTACTTTCTCACCCCTAGCTCTCCACTCCGCCGCCCTTTCCTCAAATCCTTGACCATCCCTCCCACCCGCTGCAGCAAGGTCGAAGACATCCTGACCATTCATAAGACCCGGGGCATCCCCATTCCATTCGTCCTCAGAGCCAGACTCCGATTTCTGTTCCACATCGATGCGGTGTGTTGGGAGGGTAGATTCGGATTCAGAGCGGGAAAAAGGGGAGGTGAAGTAGCTGTATATGGATTTGATGGTGGCGAACGACTGCAAGGGCATTGAAAGAGGTGGAAGAGAGGCGAGACAAGGTCAGCGGTGATCACTTGTACTACCATGGGAGTTCAGAAATGCTCACTGCTGAGGAGGTGGACTTTTTGCCTTTCTTCTCGGGACGAGCATAAGGACTGCTCCGACCCAGACGCTCAGCTCTAAGGTCTCGATGTGACGAGGAGCGCTCCATTATGACGAAGTAGGTGAGAGGAGGTGCGGGCAATTGAAGGAAAATATATTATGAGGTGTACTTCGAGCTGGTCTTAAACGTGCCAGGTTGTTACGGACAGAACCGCCAAGAGTTTGTGAATGCAAAGCGGCGGGCCGAGACGAGACCGCCTCGAGGGTAGCGCCCTAACAGCGCTGTTCGAAGCGAGTTGAGCTTGGTCAAGGACAGATAGATTGCCCCGTCCTCCTCGTATTCGAAAGGGGTATAGCCTTATTTTCGTTACCCGTTTTGAACCTCCACTTTCAGTCGAGACGCGTCCGATATGAGCCGGATTGATTTTGATGGTAAGGGAAGCGATAGTGATCAAAAAGCTTCGGCAAGCATGAGCGGTGAGTGATGCAGGCTGGGACTACATAAAATGGAATTGACCCTGATGATAGACAATGAGCAGCCTGTGAAGCCGCAAGCAAGATCGTCCAAGAAGAAGCGAGTGGTTGACTCCGATGAGGAGGATGAACCGGCAGCGAACGGAATTAGCGGCTCGACCAGCACTGAGAAGGCGAATGAGTCGAACGGCCATGAGTCCAGAGGTGATTTACCAGCCGTGCACAGTCTTGGACTCTGCTCACCTTCACTCGAAGACAGCTCACACTTGCCGAAGAAGGCGAAAACATCCTCAATGCTTGCCTCCATATCCGCTTCACCTACTAAGAAGCCACCACCTGCCGAGCCGAAACCGACTCCTGCCGAACCTTCCACAGCTAAGGCCGATACCTCCGGCTCTCCGGCCAAACCTCCACCTAATGGCAAAGCCGTCCGACCCGCTACCACCGGCAAAGATAGCAAGCCGATTGCTTCTATATTCGCCAAGCCAGCCGCCTCAACCTCCTCCACTGCTAAGGCTAATGGCGGACTCTCATGGAAGGCTGAGAAGAATACGGATGGGGACGAGGAGATAGACGACGAGAAGGTCTCGCACGGGAAGGATGATGTTGACGAGGAAGGAGAGGATGAGCTGGATGACGAGGCGGAAGATGAGCAGGAGGGACAGGCGGCTGTCAAAATGTGCGCTCCTTGCCCATATGCCAACACTCAAGCTGAACATGCAGAGCATCATTCTTCACCAAGAACCACAAGTCCGTCCCTGCCGCTGACAAGGGATGGAAAGATGGAGAATCGTACGTTCCCGGCTGATGCAAATCAATACCTGCTAAACAGCCTCAGAGTACCCTACGCCGCGCTTGTATCCACCTTTGAGAAGATCGAGGCGACAACAAAGCGGCTGGAGATATTGGAGATCCTCACACGATTTCTTTTAGTAGTGGCGAAGCGGGATACTGCGACCGAAGCAAAGGATTCGAATTTACTGAAAGTGGTGTATCTGTGCATCAATCGGGTCAGTATCTAAATCCAAACCTGGTCTCCGGATAGTCTTGTGGAGCTTGGGGTTGCGCAAAGTGCTGACATAGATTTTACAGTTGTGTCCTGATTACATGGGAATCGAGTTGGGGATTGGGGAAATGTTGCTAGTGAAAGCAATAGCGGAAAGTACAGGAAGGGCGACTACGAAGATCAAAGAGGACCTTCGGCGAGAAGGCGATCTCGGGAAGGTTGCCATGGTCAGTCAGCTGATTAGAGGCATCAGCCTAGCTGCATGTGTCTTCAGTCCGCTGACTGTAACGCAGATCTCCCGAAGCAATCAGCCGACGATGTTCAAACCTAAACCTCTGACGGTACCTGGCGTATTCAAGGACTTGACTGATATCGCCAAGGCAACTGGGAACGCTGTAAGATCCTTAGGTTCAGCGTCATCTATCAGCTGACCAGATGTCGGCAGTCTCAAATGAAGAAAGTCGGCATCATCAAGAAGCTTCTCGCAACCTGTCAAGGAAACGAAGCGAAGTTCATAGTGCGCTCGCTTGAGGGGAAGCTGCGGATAGGATTGGCAGACAAGACGCTCGTCGTGGCATTAGCACATGCTATCGTGCTGAGAAGCATGGGTAGGCTTAGAAATGTAGTGAACACTCTTGCTTATGCAGCCCAGGGGACAAGAAGATACCTCATGACAAGCTGGCAGCTAAACTTGAGGAAGGTGCCGAGGCGGTCAAGTCGGTCTACAGGTACGAAATCTTCAACTGAATCGTACTCAGGCTAAAGCCCGTAGCGAGTTGCCTAATTACGACTTGGTCATACCTGCGTTGCTGAAAAACGGAACCGACAATTTACGGGAGATATGCAAACTCACACCTGGTGAATTACAATACGCCTCTCTCCTTGGAAGCTCATGCTGGTACAGGTGTTCCGCTCAAACCAATGCTGGCCAAACCGACCAAAGCCATCACCGAGGTGCTCGATCGATTTGAAGGGAAGGAGTTTACATGCGAGTACAAGTACGATGGCGAAAGAGCACAGGTGCACATGCTGGAAGACAAGACGATAGCTGTGTTTAGTCGGAACTCGGAAAACATGAGCGCGAAGTATCCAGATTTGATCGAACAGGTACCACGGGTAATCCTGTCAACCCAGCTTTACTCCTCACTTATCTTTTTGTCGAATAGTGTACCAAACCGAACGTTGAATCGTTCGTGATTGATGCAGAAGCGGTCGCATTCGATCTAAAGACGAATAAGCTACTTCCGTTCCAGGATCTTAGCCGGCGGAAACGGAAAGATGTCCGGACAGAGGACATCACCGTTCGCGTTCATCTGTTTGCTTTCGACCTGCTCTACCTGAACGGCGAAGTGAGTGCATACAAGCTATCGCCGACATTCCAGTTGACGTCTAGTAGAGCCTCCTCACGAAAGAGCTGAAAGAAAGACGAGAGCTGCTCCGACAGCACTTCCAGCTGGTCGAGTCGGAGTTTGACTTCGCCAAGTCCTCCGATGGTAGTACGACGGACGAGATCCAGGCCTTTCTCGAGGAGAGTGTAAAGGACGGGTGCGAGGGTCTCATGGTGAAGATGCTCACGACCACCGCTTCGACGTATGAGCCCAGTCGACGGAGTGTTAACTGGCTAAAGGTAATTTCTCACGATATACACCTGTTTCCGACTGACGGACTATCCCAGCTGAAGAAGGATTACCTTTCCGGAGTGGGCGATTCACTCGACCTAGTAGTCGTGGGAGGGTACCATGGCAAAGGCAAACGAACGAATGTTTACGGAGCCTTCCTACTCGCCTGCTACGACCCAGACTCCGAAAACTTTCAGACAATATGTAAGATCGGAACCGGGTTTTCCGAGGAGATCCTTAGCGAATTCTATGAGTCTCTCAAACCGCTTGAGGTGGAGGGTGGGGCCAGAGGGGATATCGAGGTCGGTGGAGCGAAACCGGATGTTTGGTTTGAGCCCAAGGTCGTTTGGGAGGTTTTGACGGCGGATCTGAGTCTCAGTCCAATTTACACCGCTGCGCATGGCCTGGTGAGGAGGACTCGACATCATCGACAAAGCATTGACTGAACGAAGATTAGGTCGACAGCCGTGGAATATCGTTACGGTTTCCGCGATTTCTTAAAGTCCGAGAAGACAAGAACGCCGATGAAGCGACGACCGCCGAACAGGTGAGCCGAGCGTTACTGAGCCTATGAGCTGGCTGATCCTGGCTCCAGGTCAGCGAGTTCTATCAGCGACAAGTCACAGCAGGAGGAAGCAAAAAAGGTGTGGCAGGAGGCGGTGACGACTTTTGGTGATTCAGTCATTCGCAAAATCATCTTGTACTGTATCCGTATGACCATGCATGTATTGCCATCTTGCATTGTATCCGTATACCCCTGCTCGTATGCCAATCAAACCTCTTCCGTCTCCGTTGAACTATGCCGATCACCAGGTCGACGAGCCTCGTACTCCCTCTGATTAAGATGTCCGCGAGGCCCGACGTTTAGCGTATCTGGACCACGACCAGCACCTTCGCCGATAAGACTTCGCTTCATTTTGTCAAGATGAAAAGAGATAGGGTTAGGTCGAGTCATTCCTGCTCGCAGGTCGTCGTCATCGTCTGTGTCGTGCTCAACTCGACGATATGGCAAAGGGATCTCGCGCGTGACCTGTGAGAACGGTCAATACGAATCAATATCCTGAGACAAAACATACCCGATAAGCATCGGCATTACCCAGATGTTCGGTCTCCACTCGGACTAAACCATATCATAAGACAGTTGATCAAAGGGATACGCGAGAAGACGCACAGAAGTTCCACTGCCATCTCCGTAACATTTCCGCCAAAGCAAACAAGAAACTCCGTAACCGCGTGTGTCGTGCAGAGGCGGGAATGTACCAAATGAAGACGAATCGCACCAAGACATTGGTGATCATGGCGAAGTAGTATACCTGGTTGGTAGTCAGTACCAATGGGATATGTAGCTACTTTGAAGCAAGTGCACATTCACATTCCTGTACCCCAAATCGTGTCGAAGTAGCTTAGCATTCGGGCGTAACAAGCTCCAATCGACGATGAGGTCCTGCGAGTAATCAGTTACAGAAAAGCATCCAAGCTAGAAACGCGTACCCATGAGCTAGCGTAAGAGGCACTGATTGTCCCAACAATGACCCATACGACGAAGGATGCGTCATGAAACCGACTTCCTAGAGGAAGGTCAATACCGAGCGGGGATCGCGGAGATGGCTTTACCTCTAGATCGCCATACAACAAACATGCAGTACTGAGATATTGTGGCGAGGTATTTTCCAGCCTGATCAAGGATTAGCTATAGCAAATACATTAGGCAACGAGGCCTACGTTGATGAGGTGTATGCCCAAACGTGAATCCCAGTATCTCTTGATGCACTGGATCATCCGAGAAATTGCCGGCAGACAAAGCAAGAGAGCGTAAGGCCACGATTGTCCAGATGGGCAGGTTTTGTACACATTGTCGGGCCAATGATGGGCATCTGCCAAGATTAGCTCGTGAGGTTCAAGATGCAGCGGTACACCCACAAGCGCAGGAGAGGAAGTAGATGGTTTGAATTGTATATGCAAGGCTACATCGATGCCTTAGTGACCCTTCGATTCATGCTGGCTCACCTGTTGAGTTCATCCGCGAGGAAGAAGGCAATGAACTACGTCGTATCGTCAATGAGAGCTGTTGAATGCAAAATCACGACCAACCTCGACGCGACTGATTCCAGGTGTCAGGACCCGGAATAGCACCCGAAGAAGCCACCAGCGCGCGTTTCGGCGAAGGACAGGAAGGGGGTTGAGGAAGAAAGCTGTAAGAAAGACAAGCCATCCTGCAGGCCAGCTACGTATATATGTCAGTTGAAAGGTAGCGTTTGAAGCGAATAACCCACGTTGTCGGATTGACGTGTGAAGAGCTGACACGGTAGTAGGAGAAGAAGAAGCAGTAGCTGAGGGTCATGAAGAGGAATGCGGGAATCTAGGCACTGTTGTCAAGCCTTTCCACTTCGATGATATCTGCGCCTCACCTCGGCGAATGATCGGTAATCCATCACCGGGTTTGATAATTCCATTACGAACTGCCGCCATGAGTCTCATGCTCACAATGCGAGGTTCTTCCCGTACCTCGTAGTTGATCCTTGCCTGTACATAGGCTTCAAGATTGATTTGAAAGAGCAATGCGAAGATGACTGGGAGATACAGCGCCCCGTAGACTTGTAGGAGACCATTCCATGCGGGAATCGCCTGATGTGTCTCGGTTTTGCAAGCTGGAGACATCATTACTCAATGTGTCCGTTTTAGAAGCTCACCCAAGACGAGACCCAATACCGATGGCGGCAAACCAAGACCAAGGAAGAGGCCCGATCTGAATACGCTGTAGTAGTGCTAGATGTGACGTTAAAGGGGGACCCGAACATGGCATGCCTCTCACAGTCTTCTCCCTGCTCTGACTCCGCAGCTTGTTTCGAGCCTTCTTCGAATCGCCATGCTCTACACAGCGGTTACATCAGTGCTTGACTATTTACCCGATTGATGACCTACCGAAGTGTTCAGTGTACATATCTTCCGTCTGCTTGATGAGATCATCGATTCGTTTGCCGTCGGCGAAATGCTCTTTGCTGATCCGCTCGTCGGTGTACATCTCCATACAGTGAACCTATCCTCCACTCAGCTGATTCCATCTCTACCGACTCGACTCACCTTTGTCGCCTTCTCAAACTTCTTGAGCGCCTTCCGGAAACCGGTATAGTTCATGATCTGAGGATCATTAGATACGCTTTAGAAGGACGACGTACTCGGTAGTTCTTGATCAGCTCCGATTGCCGATAGAACTCCAACACAGCTGCCTTTAGTTCCTTCTTGTATCTCTGATACCGTTCGGGGCTGTACGTTTGGTGATCCTTGTCCGCTTTCATTTCCTCTCGCAGTCGATCTCGACGGGCATCATCCGCTTTCATCTCGGCTCGCAATCGGTCTCGGCGGGCGTCATTGCCCTCTCCACTTGGCGACTTCTGCAGGGCATTCCCATTGGCACCGTTGGCCTTGGGATCGTCCTCATGCAGAAACGGGACCCGAAGATGGAGTTTATGGGCCACTCCGGCCAGCCCCGTCTGCGCGATCTGTCCAGGCAGGATACGTCCGATATTCGCTTCCCAATCCGGTAGACCGTTTGGATACAGCTCATGATAGATCCTCCGGTGCTCTGCAAGCTCGTGAAGCTGGTCTCGCAGCTCATGTGCCCGATGGACGGCGTCTTTCTCTCGTGCCGTGTAGAAATCTTCGACCTTGTTCAGCTCATGCTCGAGCAGATCAAAGAAGTCTTTCTCGTCGTTTTCGAGCTCCTCGTAAAGCTCGTCGAAGCTTCGAGCGGTACGAGTCGGCAAACGGGGTGAATACATACTCAAAGAACCTATTCATAAGCGCAATGTCATACTGGACTCACTCACGAAGGCTTCGACGGCCGACTTGTGGACTTGAGTCCACTCTCGGACTGGAGCCTTCTGGGCTTCCGCCGAGGAATCGTGGTGTCTGCATGAAGCGCGGACTCTTGATCGAGGTTGAAATAGGACGAGGCTTTGAGGATCCTATTTTGAGAGAAGTCAACGGTTGCCCCGAGTCCGATGTCGTTGGGCGGTCATCACTCGAACGTTGTCCGGATCCTTCGGCGCTGCTCCGTGAGGGCGGACTACCGTCTGGTGAGGATTTGACACCTTTCCGGATCCTGTCGGTGTCGGTCCTGCGAGGAGCTGGCAGACTCGAAGCTTCTGGTACACTCGCTTCGCCGAGATCGAGCGGGGGAGGATTTCGGGGTTTGTTCGAAATCGGTCTCGGACTGGATGTGATGGCGCCATAAGCAGGACTCTGCGCAGAGCGACCGTTCTATGAACCATTAGCACGCATTTTTTTACAGATTCTACACCACACGGTCCGGCGAGAAGGCTTCGGGACGGTAGCGCTATTGTCTCCCCCGTTCTGAGGTGATTTAGGCGTAGGGGTCGCCGCCTTCTTTGGCGGGGCCGAGGGTCCATGATCCGCATCGGCATCCGAGCTATCTTTCTCAGCCTCTGCCCCTCCTTGCTGTCCTAAGCGTTGTGAAATAAGCTTGATCTTCTTCTTGCATGCTCGATAATCGATGTAGGCGCGCTTCCACTCCGGAGTGAGGTTGTCCGCGAGGTATCTGTTCAATGTTAGCGATTCGTAAGTCGAACAGCTACTATCGAAGGACTTACCTGCCGAACTTCATCGTGAGACTATAGGTGAAAGGCTATGGACAGAAAGCGGTCGGAAGTAGTGGGATCATGATGGCCTTCTTTCCCTACGCATAAAAGGAAGAAGGAAACCGGATTCAAGAGAAGTCGTGAAACGCGAGGTTGGATAGCCGGTTTCCGTTACGTAAGACGATCATCCTTTGGACGTCCTTTGTTATCCACTCATCCTTCTTCTCCTCACTTTTCCGATGCGCGGCAAGAACGTGCATGAACCCTTCCACCGTTTGCCCTACAGAAGGACCTATGTTACGAGCAACCAACTGGAAGTACAGGCGGGAGGAGAACCTTCGGAGGGAAACCCAATCCAACCAAATGGAACAATAGCTCTGGAAGACATCCGCAGAAGCTGCATTGGAGAGGGTGCGTGGACACTCCAGCTACGGTTACTGCATATGAAAGTCTCAATGGGACAAAGAAGAAACCAAGAGCAAGGAGAAGAGTAGATTTATTATCACTCCTCAGAGAATCAAACGTCATCTCGAGATTCACCTTCGACCCATTGCCACCCAATCCGTTAATTCCTATCCTTCCTTCCTGTTGATCGTCCTCTCCCTGCCTTCCCGGATACGGGGATCGATCTTTCTCTCGGATGCGGATGCGACTGGTCACGACAAGGCCTTGAAATGACCGAGGATCGACCGTACCGAGCAAGCCTTGGTCTCCCCCAAGCGGTAGTAATCAAATCCGCTCCACTCCCTCCAAAACAGCGCGTCTCACTCGCCCAAGAAGAAGCCGATTCCCTCGATTCACCAAGCCGGTTTCAAGACTACACGAGATGGAAGGAGTGGAATATAAATGCCGCGAAACATGGACCGGAACGAATGACTGGTCCTCCGGTGTTCTTGCCCAGTCAGCAGCTGTACGATGAACTTGGCAGGTCGGTCCAGGAGGGATTCGGAGTTGAGGTTGATGAAGGAAGGAGGAGGGAGATTGAAACCGGTGGAAGAGTTTCGGACTGGTATCTTGCGTTGTCGAGAGGGGGTAATCCAGGAGCTGGGCCGTCGAACGAGCCGGCTGCTGATACTGCTGGCCCTGAGTTACCAAAGACATCGAAAACAGAAACCCGTCGTTCCCTTCCAGAGCTATCACAGCCTACCACTCTTGTGAAGCTCGAGGCGAGGCCTGCTCGCCATACCTCTCAGCCTATCCGTGTCCACAGCCGAGACTGGTTCATCCGTCGATCCCTTCTCTGCCTTGACCCGCCCTCGCGAACGGCGAAGCCACGTGAAGCAACCTCGATCAGCTCACTCCTCAACATCGCTCCTTCCCAGCCACGCATCCCACCTGCCCACTACGTACTTGGTCCCGAAAACAAAGGGTATGAATTGCTACGAGATCGTTTGGGATGGGAGGGAGGCGGATTGGGAAGGCCTCAGGGATGGACCGTCGAGGACCTTGATCGGCGGAAAGTCAAGGAGATCAAGGTGACTTTCGAGGAGGAGGAGCCCGAGCGGGACGTAAATGGGAACCCCATTGTCGACCTCACTGGAGACTCAGACTCGGAATCTGAGCTTAGTGATGAGCCGATATCGCACGCAGGTCCGGGCCGTACAGCACCCATAGCGACCGCACTCAAGCTCGACCGCTTGGGGATCGGTCATAGACGAGCGCGCCCCAAAGGCGGAACAGAAGTGGCCAAGAAGGTCACGCATACGGCTGAAGAGATCGGTCAAGCGCAGAGGCGGGCGAAATATCGAGTCAAGGGCGTCGATCTGGGGAAGAAAGGGAAAGTCCGGTGGAAAGAGCGAGATAAGCGGGAGAGGGATGATCGGAAGAGGTTGGCTGCGGCGCTCAACGCTTGAGCAGATATCGAACATGAAGTCTTTCTCTTTGGGTTGCTATTGCAAAGATTGAACTTCGTGGGTGAAGTCAGAGGTCATCGGGTCGCCCATCTATGACATGGTTGCAATTGCAACAAATGAACTTCGTGGGTGAAGTCAGAGGTCATCGGTTCGCTCATCTATGACATCGCGGGAACTCATTCTACGTAATGTAGAGCAGTCTTCATACGGAGGCTAGGGTTGATGCAATGCCCGAGCCATTGAAGCTTATCGAAAAGCGGAGAAAGCGGAGGTTTCACTCACTCGCGTTGCGGTCAACGGGATCGCTCACCTCGAGATGCCTTACTTCAGGAGGACAGTGGATATGACCAGTCCCCCCGCAGTACTTCGCAACCCACTCGTGCTCTCTCTCACCCTCGACAAATCAACCCAAACCTTCCTCACCAATCTCCGTTCCAAATACTTCCCACCCTCCGGAAATCACTTCACAGCTCACCTAACACTCTTCCGCGCGATCCCACCAAATCGTTATCCCGACCTAAACCGAGACCTCGAAACACTCTGTCAGAATCCGGGTTTCGATGTGTACATTGGTGAACCGAGAAGGAGGGGTTATTTGGTGAGAGTTTTGGTTCGGGAAACACCTTCTGGATCAATCGAGAAGATTCATCGAGAACTTTTGAAATCATTGCGAAAAGGAGAGGGAGTGGGAGAGGGAGTGGGAGAGAACGAGGGAGGGAAAGGCGAGTTGATGGAAAGAGATTCAAAACCGTTATTGGGTCCTCATGTGACTGTGACGAATCGGGCGAAGGATGTAGACGAGGTTGAGAGGTGTTTGGATGAAGTGAAGGAGGTCTTTGAGGGAATAAGGAAACCTGGTCAGGTCGTGGGACAGAAAGTTGGGAGAGCTGTGGGGTTTGAACTGTGAGTGATACCTAACAAAGATCTTTTTTATCAGGTCGAAAGCTGATTGGATCAGGTCGGAATACGTTGAGGGTCCGTGGAAACCTCTAAAGTTGTATTGGTTCAAGGGGGAAGGTCACAGCGAAGACGAAGCACTTGGACCACCATGATGTATCTGTGCCGAGTACCGTCGATTCCTTGATCTCCCTCCTGATGCTTTGCATGACATAACAAGATGCGAGTATTGACGAAGAATAGATGTATGCAATGTATCACTTCCTCTCCGTCCTTACAGGAAGATATACAGCTCCCTCACTAGCCCTCCTCCCGGAATAAGTCTCCGCCAAAGGTGTATCCATATCCCTAGACGATTCTTCACTCGCCCGCCAAGCCCCAACGGAACTGTCACTACTCATCCTCGTCGTATCGCTCTCGCTCGTTGGCTCGGGCGATATTTGAGCGGGTTTGACTGATTGGCCATAGCCTAGGCCGAGAACTGGACGAGGCCGTTGAGGGATAACATTGCTCGGCACCGGCAGCGTTGATGTCTGCGCCGCAACGGCCAGACCGAGCGACTCGACCCTAGCCCCCAGCCATCCGGCGAAACTCGCACTCATCCCAAAGGCCGCATAGAAATCATTCTCCACACGCGCCTTTGTCGACAAGCCTTTCGTACGGAACAATAAGGGGTTCGGACCATGAGTACGGAGATGAGTGAGAAAAGCCGGTAAGGAGAAAGGTTTAATAGTGGAATTATCGGTAACGATCCCGGGATTGGGGGATGGAGCAGGAGATAAGGTTGGGACGAGGGTCTGGAAGTACCGGTTTAAGGGGACGAGCATCTTTTCGGTGAGTTGCTGGAAATGTGCTCGTAGCGCTTCGTTCCCAGCAGGGTCTACAGTATACTCAGCTCCATGTCCAAACATGAGGCCTAATCCAGACTTGCCGTCTAGCTTGCCTTCCGCAACGAGAGCTTCCAGACGCTTTAGCAACGCTCGTTCCTTCTGCACGCTACGATGCCGTCGACTGACAAAACCTTCCGGTTGAGGTGGACGATGACTAGGTGACGGGCTAGCTCCATTGGAAACGACTCGTCGAGGTCCTTCAGCTGGGATGGAAATGACATTTGGCCAATGTGAGGCGGCATTACGGAAGAAAGGATTCTGGCCATGTCAGGGAATGGATCGACGAGGTCGCTGAGAACTCACTGTGACACCGACAACGACTCCGGCCTGAGGCTTATTCGAATTGACCAGAAGGGAAAAGTCATGGTCGTGGATGTGAAGATATGGTCGGAAGTCTCCAGCGGGAGGTATCTACGTGTTTCAGCGAAACTAGACCCAAGTCAAGCGATTCGTCGCTCACCGGGCGAAGCAGGTCTCGTAGCCACCAAACGACCTCCGAGCAGGTCTTCGGGTCAGGGGCGATGACGAGAACCGGTTCAGCAAGGATGAGACATTCCCAAAAGGACCAGAGGGAAGGAAGGAAGTTCGCAAATGCGCGCAGTGGTGTGGAATGAGGCAAAGATGCAAGGATCTAATGCACAATCAGCAGCGGAAAGGATCGCCTAGGGTTCTACTCACCGGAAACTCAGGCGAAGGGAGACCAAAGGCTCGACCGATCTGAGCGGTCTCTGTGGAATCCGGCAGTTTGACGGTCAACATATTGGACATGAGGGGGAGTCCGAGAACGGTATCAGAGACGGGATCCGGCCTGGTGTGGTGTCAGCGATGTCATAGCTCCGTTCAGTTGATTTTACCATGAAGAGATCGAGTGGCATGCCGCTTCAAGAGCCGAGTATCCATGATCGAAGAAGGCCGGTGCTACCCGGTACAGCACCGCAGAGAAGAGCGAAGGAAACGGTAGGTGTGTGAGGATGACCAGAGATTTCTGCGTTGACCCGGCTATTAGCTCGCACTGAATGCCTTTGACAGAATCCAGCACTCCGGCGCATGGGAGGATTGGGATCGCGTTTTGTGCAATCTGCAGAGAGGTTACGCCAATCCATGGTAGCACTGCGGCCATCCTTGACTCGGTAGGAAGGGAAGCTCCATCCGGACTCGCCTGCATGTAGCCCCTCGCAATCCCCTTATCCCTCCTCTGCTCAAACCAAACAAACCCATACAACCACTCTCTCCCCCTTTCATCCCATCGCCTATACTCATCCGCCTTCTCACCGGTACTCATATCTCTCGTACTCGCCGAGTCGGACAGTGGTACGGGACTTCGATCGAGGAGAGCTTGAGCGACTGTGGTTCTCTCAGGCATGGGTGAAGGCGGTTCCGGTTGAGCGAGTGTTGAGGGATCAGGTGGTATATGTCTGATCTTGAAAGAGAAGACTATGGATCCTTCGGTGAAGAGAGATGTATCTGGGAAAGAGGAGAAAGCACTAAGCGGATTACACCTTAGCTTCCCGCGATGACAGTAGAACCGGTTTCGAGTGCACTTACACATTCTCTTTCTCTCCAGAACCCCATCGCCGACCAAGTGCTCTCCGCTCAACGACCGGACCTCGTTCCAAATCAAAATTGCAAACAACAATCTCCTTGACCCAACGACTCATCTTCCGACTAACCTCCTCATTGACCAAAGGAGGTGGTCTCGCTTCTCCAGGACGACGTGACCATCCTAATCTCGTACTAGGCGTTCGTGTCGTTGCGGAAGCCGGACCTCGAGAAGGTGGTGAAGCGGACAAGTCGACTCGGACGTTGAGTGATCTCGACCGAGTTATTGAGCTGGAAGACGAAGTTCGACGGTTTGACATTCGGGGTGTAGGCGTAGTATTCGAGTCATCTCCTGGTCTAGCTGAGGAGGAACGAGGGTGTTCCAGAACCCGACTGCTGGGCCCTGCGAGGGGTGTGATCGGACCATCATCGATCGGCGAGACTGACTGGCTCGAAGCAAGGTTCAAGTTGGGATGAGAGCTTGTCCAGAGGTTCTTGCCGAAGAGTCGTTGTGGTGTCAGTGACGGAGCTTCGCATGGCGCTCGAGGGGAAGGGAGGGTCGAGCTGGATGATGAGGGGACCGAGAGTGAGATATCTCCTGAATCAGACTCGTATTCGGCCATCTCGGCTTATGCATGGGGAAAGAAATATCGGGCCATGGTGATTGCATGGACGAAAGGTAGATCAGGGGTGGTGAATTTGGTCGTGCACCACCGAGGAAAGTCAGGCACGCTCGTTTCGCTCTCTGTTTACTTAGGATCTTATACACGAGGAGGTGAGGAGATGGAAGGGAGGAGAGAGGAGGTAGTGTGATCACTGTGATGCATGAGCTACACACATCATGTCGTGCATGTAAGCATTGTCCGTGTGCTACACCAAAGCTCGTTAAACTGCGTTACCAAAAAACGTCCCTCAGAGTCTAAGAAATCTATGTCCAAAACCGTGTATCTAGTACCTCGCGTTACTATTCCTGTTGACTTGTTGATGTCCAGACCACCGTGATTCGTCAGATACAGGACTCGTTATGCCAGATCGGGAACCAGAACGTGAAGGGTGAAAGCGGCTCTGTCCTGAAAGAGGCCGGCCGCTCGCTGAGACTGCAGGGGACATCGCCCTCGACGAATGAGGGTATTCATCGCCTTGACCACCTCCTCCTGCCGCTGCGTACGCGTACGCAGCTGCTGCTGGATCTACGGGTGACTCGAGCCGGGTGGCGTCTGCATAGCTTGGCGCTGGCCGACTACGGCTCGAGTTGCTGGGGTAGTGGTGGGATCCCATGCTCGGTTCGTAGACGTTCTCGACTGGCTCGATGATCGATGTGCGTCGATTCAGACTCGCTCCACTACTACCAGTACGCGAAGCATTGGGAGCGGCGGAAACGAAAGTTGACGCGTCGACGTGCTGCATCGCTGGTCTTTGCGAATCATCGTCGTCAGAGGCGACGAAACGCTCGACCTCGAGACCATCCTCGACACGGTAGGTATGTCGACGCCACCAATACCCGTACCCTGCCACTGTAAGCGAAACTCGTCTCCCGATGCAAAACAGACATACCGGCATTCCAGATCAAACCGAGGAAGAGGACTATGGTCGGAACACCAAAGAGCACGACAATCACCAAGCCGATAACCGTTCGTGGTATCGGGTCCACTCCAATAGACGGAATGAAGGCGATCAGCAGACCGTATGTACCAAGTCTGCAGAAGCTGAGGAATGGCGCAAGCCAATCGCCTTTCTTGTCCTTGTGTGGCCTACACGCGAGCAATAGGATGAAGACGATGAACTCGATAGCAACACAGCCTATGACCTGGACCCATGCGCTGTCCGGGCCGAAAGCGATAAAAGCCGCCCGAGCAATGTTGGCGAGAACGAGCGGGAAGAACCAGAAGAAGTGGAAGCGAGGACGGTATTGGCGATAAAGCACGCCGGCGGAGTGGAACCACTGGTATGAGGTGTAGAGAGGTGAGATGGAAGGCGCTGTCGAGGAAAGACTGCGGTTCTTGCGGATTGAGAGGGCGAAGACCGTGGCAAGTGGTACAAGCGTAAGGAGGATGCCGAAGACACCGAAAAAGATGGCGAGTTTCGAGTCACCAATGTAAAATTGCCAGAAAGCGAAAATCCAAATAGGGAGGAAGCCGATCAGACACTAGGAGGATATAAGCAGAACCCAGGGAAGATGAAAGAGCTTACGAGATAGAGCGCATTCCCCATGCACATATCCCACCACATCCGCCTCAATCTGCTTCCCCAGACAGATCTCTCCCGAGCTGCCGCCCGGTCCGCGATCCAAACAACGATGAACAAGAAAACGTGATAGGCGATGGCGATGGCTATGAAGGCCAAGAACCAGAAGAATACAGTGGAATAGGCGTTGGCTTCGGGTATGTTCAAAATATTCGAGTATTCAGGCAAGCCTGTGCTCAATTTGCTAGTCATGTTCTGATCGATGGTCGAGGATATCATCCCGCGGCTCCCCAAAGTTCGGCCGACCATCGACACATCACGCGCTGTCCCGCTTGAAAGCTCCGAGAGGTAAGACCCAAACTCGGCTTGCGAGGCGAAGGAGTTGATGTTGATGAAATCGTTATAAGGAGACAGCTTCCGATTGATATACTGAACATCGGAGTATGCTTGACCTGTCAAGTGCCCGCCTGTCTTCGCTCGCATCTTGTTTATGGTACTCTGCATCTTTGAGGAGTAGAGTATCCCAATCGCCCATGCGAAGTTCTGTGTAAAGTTGGAGTAGACGAGCGGGTAGTTGAGGTGAAGAAGACCGGTCACTGCGGCAGTCTGGAATAGGTAGAGTATGTCGAACCATCGATATTGAGCGGGTGAGGGGGAGTTTACCAAACCCGTGTGGATCAGACCGATAAGGAGCGCGACAAGGGTGAACATCCCGGTAGCCCAAGCAACAGCTTTTTGTTGAGTGGAATGTCCATTGGAGAGTGTTGCCTGTAAGCAGGCAGCCACCTCGCCTGACCCGTCCCGGATAAGCTCAACCCGAGCATATGCCTCGAGGTTTGGGACGGTGAAGCCGATTGCAGGTATCTTGCTCGTATATGTGGCTGGGACGGGGTAAGTACCGTAACCTAGCAAATGTCAGCTATAAGCAAAGCCCGGATCTGGAAACACAAGGCGTACCAGTGAAGTTGACCTGTGGCAAGGGACATATGACCCCCTGGAAATAACTGCACAGGTCGACCGCTTGATTGATTATTGGCTTCCCATAAGCATTGAGGTAGATGTTCGCGGAGACATTGAGATTCGCTTCCACCGAAGCCAGGGAGAAGGAGAAGACGACGGAGTTATTGGACTGGTGATAGGCGATGTCGAACTCGTCTACGATGACGGCTTTGGCTTCGGCACAGTATGTTACAGAGTCGGTGTACAGAATGCCGTTGCCTGCGAGGATGGATCGCGCCGCAAGGAGAGGGATGAGAAGGGAGGAGAGCCCGGTTCGTATACGCATGGTAGGACGAGTTGATCTGCTATCGATACAGTGGACTAAGAAGATCACAATCAGCTCACCGTGTCATTGCTCAATTCCCCATTCGGGACCATCATGACTTACCTGAGATTCCCCAAATCGAGACTTCTCAGTAGGAACAGTAGGCCGGTCCGTCCGAAAGTTGATGAAACCCTAGGCCGCCTGAAGGTGCCGTCAATCCCTCTGAACTGGAACCTGCTTCTTTCCAGTACAATCTCTCACTCCCGCTTTAAATGCACAACAAACCCTGCCACCGTCCTCGAAGAAGGAGATCAGTAATCGGGTGGGAGAAGGAGAAAAGAGAAGGAGGAGGGTGAGTCACCAGTCGGTCGTTTGAGATTAACCGCTCAGGGTCTCGGATTTTAAACTGTATTCAGGGACCGATCGGTGGCAAGAAATGAAGTCATGATAGGAAGTTTGCTCGGTGTTTGACGAATGGAGAGGAAGCAGCGAAGATGTAAGTGATCAAAGGTGAAGACTGGATGCTAGGAGAGTGAGACGTGTGCCTTCCGGCATACCGCTTTTATCGGCCACTGACGTCGACCTACGTCTTCGGCTTGGCATTGACTTGTTCCATTTGAGCTTTTCACGCGAGCAGACATCACAAATACAATAACTATTTCCCCATCGTGACTCGCGACGAATAGCCCTCCCGGATGTCCCGCATTCGTCGTTGGCTTACTCGAGCTTCATCGTCTCTTCTGCTGTAGCTTCTGGTTCCCTCATCACCAATTGCTGTATTGCCACGTGACTTGAGGCATATCCGAACTCGCCAACTCTCTTCAAGTAACTCCTCGTCTCCATCTATCACCTTTTCCTCAACCAAGATGCCGCCGGTAGCTCTACGCCCTATCCCCCGAGCTGTTGTTCTCCCTTGTATCTGGATTCAGGCATCCTCATTCGCCTCTTCCTCTCGAGTCCGACTCGACTTCACCTCACCCCGCCGAGCCGATCCTCCCCGAGTCAATACCACCCTGCTCGAGCCTATCCCTCGGACTACCACCGATTCCCCTCCGCACCAAGAAAGAAAACCCTCTCCAGGTGTACTGCAGCAGCTCTCATCCCCGACTCCGCCTCGCATCCCACCTCGCATCACCACGACACCCAATGCCTCCTCCATCACCAAAACCCCCCTCTTTCAATCAACCAGGACTTCCCCCTCCAAACCACGTAAAGGCGAACCCATCCCCCTCCGTTACGCCCCCGAAGACACATCAACCGATAATCAATCCCTGACTCACACCCTTACCATAACTTCATCGAGAAACAACGTCATCCTAACATTCACCGATCAACTCGGACCTCTCTTCGGGACAATCACAGGAGGTACCGGTGGGATTTTCAAGAAGTCCAATCGAAACTCATACGAAGCTGCCTATCAAGCTGCTCTCAAGATGATCTCAAAGATCGTCGAATATAGTAGGGATGTACCCCGAGTCAGGATGAGAGTGGCTTTTAAAGGGATGTTTGGACAAGGGAGGGAGGCTGTTGCGTTGGCTTTGGGGGGAAATGAGGGCGTTGAGATTAGGAGTTTGGTTGGGAGGGTTGAGGATAGGACACCTTATGTTATTACGGGGACTAGGTCGAGGAGTCGGAGAAGGGTGTAGGAGGGATCTTTGGTGGTGAGTTGGTTTCAGGGAGGATTGTCTACGACTGACAGACATGAGCCAGATGTAAATAGTTTTAACGCATTTCATGCTCATACTCCTTTGCACGCTTCCAGCTTCTTTTACCGCTCGTTTCGCTAAGCGCATGTTGGTCCTCGTGTTCGACTCTCATTACCATCTCCCCTGCTCCCGCCCCGTCCCCGGCTCTTTCGAAGCCCCTCGCCTCGCATCTTCGATCCGAGGGGTCAAAAAGTAAGCCAATAACAAGCTACATCCTCATCTATTACTCCTCGATCTCAACACAAGCGGAGGAGTTATGCTTAGAGGAGACATCTAAGCCCTGTCAAGACATGGCGAATGCATAAATGTATTGGTACGACGGCTTCTGCGATGCGGGAAATATGGGACATGCTACGGATTGGTATTGAAATGGGCTAAAGGGTACTAGATATGCTGTATATGGGTTGAAAGAAGCAAGAAAGGCGAACTCCAGAATGCACAAAAAAGACACGGAACCGGAAAGAATATGTAGCAGAAACAAACGGGACTGATTGAAAACACAACACCTCTACTTGCGTGCCTTCCCTTTCCCCTTGGCATCTCTAGACTTGCCAGGTCCAGCATCCCCAATCACCTTGGGTACCGGAGGCACCTTCTCGGTCGCGGCGAGGGTAGTCGCCTTTTTAAGCAGCTTCCCGGCATTCGGAGTCCCCTTGGCTGGCGTAGCCTTGCTGCTCGAAGCGGTTGAAGGCTTGAGTCGGATTGGAGAAACGACATTGAGGACTTTGCCGGTGCTCTCGCCTAAAGGAGGAGACTGATTCGCTTCGAGCGGTGCGAAGCGGTTGGATGTAGCCCGCGCCAAAGGACGGGGGGAGGCCTCCTTGATCGCCGGATCGATGGGTGTGGGAGGACTGAAGATGATAGTCGGAGAAAGCTGCTATGAATACCACTCAGCCGGCAGTCAGTTTCCTCTTAGGATAGCACCAACCTTCTCGAACTTTGCGAATAGACTGTCAATGGTCATGACATCCGGAGCGGCATTCTTATCATTCTGCTTGGGAGTCGTCGGAACGACTTCGGATCGGTTTACAACTGCTGGTGGATCCTTTTCAGACTTGAGACGCCAATTCTCGCTGGTGTCAGCCTTGCTGGGCTGGGTGATGACGCGCGCGGTCGGTACGGACGGCGCGACAGCCCTGATGACCTGAGGTGAGGGAAGTTTGCCTTGCACCGACTGATTTATGGCTCGTTGCTCATCCGACGGAAGGCGAGGACGAGCTGGCATAGATGAACGGAGGCTGATCGTACCGAACCCAGAAGTGGAGCGATCGAGCAGTGGCCAGCGCATCATATCTGAATACTGCGACAGGTCCGCCGTGGTTTGTCCGGCGATTCTTGAAGGATTTGGGAGGGAGAAACCCCTTGTATGAGCTCGCGTAGCTTCTGGATGCGTTGGACTGGCTCGGCGGGAGTCCTGGCCAGTCTGGCCTATCGCTTCCTCGAATAGTTGGCGGAATGGATCTGTATCGAAGTCGGCGGACGGCGAGCCCGGGATTGGCGAGAGCCTCAGGGCGTGTAGGCTAAGCTGTGAACGCAACATCGCAGAGGCGCTAGTGGGTGGCGGAGCCGAGGGCGACGACAAAGAGGGGCGGTAGCCGACTTCAGAATTGGTATCATGGATTGGCTGGTCTGAGTCGGTGTAGCGAGAAGCCTGAGACCGGCTAAGTCAGCGATCACCCGTTGTCATGAGATACATGTACCCACCTCGACAGCCATGTCGATCTTCCGCCCAGCCTCCTCCGGAATATCTTTCATTCCTATCCCCTTCCGGATCCCGATATTCTGGTATGGGTCTCTCACCACAAGCGGCCTTCCACCTTGTGTTCCGCCCTGTCCATCATGTGCAGAGATAAGGTTGTGCTGCTTGGGCTTGCTGCGCATGTATACGATGCTGTTACCAGATGTCGAACGAGACGAGTTGGTATTACTGCCGTGCGATGCGGAGCGCGATGGGTGGACTTCCGGGGGAGGGGGGGCGGCGCGAAGGCCGAAGACGTTGGACAGGTAGGCCTTGTCATCCGCGATGGTCGCATCGACTCCGCTGTGAGATGTCAGCTGTGATGAAAGAGGTCGCACAGTACTGACCTTGGGTTTCTCGCGTACGGAAGGGAAAGCGGGCCATGTAGAGCGGGGATAGGTTTTGGCGTACTGTCCTGGCCTCGGCGAGCACGCTTAGTGTACTTGATCTGCTCGGTACGCCATGTCGACAGCTTGAGCGCAGGTGCGTCCGTATCATCGTCGTTTGCGAAAGTCAACTTGCTGCTGCGAATGTTCTCGCCTGCATCGGACAAGTCTTCCTCCTTGTCTTCGTCCAGATCAACGATGACAGCCGGCATCGAGTAGTTGTGAAGCCTATAGTCGTAAAAGGCGCGTGGCTGCTTGCTTGGAGAAGTGTCGTTGATACCCGAAGCGGCACGTTGGAGAACGAAAGGTAGAGGCTGAGGACCGAGGGCGAGCTCGGCACCTGGTGTGGAGAAGCTATCGCTCATATCCACGGAGGCGAGGGTGTCATTAGCGTCTGGCGCTCGATTCGAACCAATAGGGCTGTCGGCCAATTGACGATCGCTGTACTGGAAGGGAATGCCAGGCTTGTCGATCGTTTCATCGGTCTCAAGGATGCGACTTCCCGGGATGGCGAGAGTAGCGCGAAGGGAGGACTGCCGAGAGCTATGATAAGGGGTGTCATGACGGACCTTCGAGGTGTCGGACATCTTCCGGTCCGTCAAGTCGACATAATCGTTCTCGAAGTGACTCGTGATGGGGTGACTACTTTCGTCCACTGCATGAACGGGAGCTCGAGGAGGGGGATAGGTACCGCCATACCTGGTCAAGAAAGCGTCTAGAACGGTACTCATAACGTGTAAGGGCAAACGAATGAATAGCTGGTAAAGCACAAAGAATGTCTGACGGGTGACGAAGACAGTCACACGTGAAGGGAAGAAGATGATACGAACCAAGGAGGGCATGGGGCAGCAAGGAAGGTAAGTGCGAGGAGGATTGAAGTACTGCAAAGGCCTTCTATAAAAGGTAAGGGGAGGACAGCCAGTGTGATCTGAAGAAGGAATGATGGGAAACGATAGGGGTCATGAAAGTGGAATGTGCGATAGTGGAATGTGAAACGGAATAGAAGAAGAGAAACAAACTGCGGGGGTTAGACAGGAATGTGGAGAGGAGGCTGTCCGGCACATGGGAAAATGGGGAGAAGCCAGGAGGTTGGGAAGGTGGAATTTGTCTTAGAGATGTGAGTGCATGAATGGTGAAGCAGCAAGAAGATTGCTGGAAACTAGACGTACAGAAGTATAACGATATATGCGAATGGTATCTCATATAGAAGGAAGGAAAAAGAAGTTATCTCCACCTGTACATCCCCCATCCCAACTTGTCGCCCGATCCGACATACAGCTCCTCGACTGCGTCGCTGTCACTGGTCGCTCCGACCGAAACGATAAGAGGAAGTAAGTGTTCGGGGGATGGGTGAGCATGTTTGTAGAGCGGATGTCGGAAGAGGGTCAAGGTGGTTTCCAGCGGTTTGGAAGAAGTAAGAGCGGTGTGGAGGGCGTTCATGAAAGGTGCAGCGTATGACATTGGTCGTTCACGAACTATCAAGATGATGACTGGTAAGATGGTGGCGTAATGATCGAAGAGGCTTACACAAATCGGACAGGTTGTGAACCAATTGACCGGTACCCATGATTCCGTACCCTTCATCTCTAATTTGGAGTCGTGAGCAATAAAGAGATTGGAGAGCGTAGCCACTAATGAGCTCACCTCAAAGAGGACAGCGCCTTCCCCAACCTTGCGCTCGAGACCGGATTCGAATCCCCTGGTAAGGACACCTGAACCACCGGGATGTCCATCTTCCCCTCGAAGGCCACCAAGAACGGCACTACTGAAGCTCAGCGACATCAATCGGCTAGTCAAACGTTAATCACCCCAGACACCGTGATCGAAACCTCTCTTCGCTCCTTCTACCTCAAGCCCAGCCGCTTTCAACACCTCCATCACTCGTTTCGTCACCCGCTGATCACCTCTCGACTCGAATGTCTGGGTATAGTACAGTCTCGGAAAGCCGTAGAAGTCATAGATGAGAGGGTTGGATACATCCGTGTTCACTACCCCTTCATCAGCTGGTACCGTCATATCATATCTTGGTGCTATTCACCTAGAACACCACTCTCATCAGACGGGTTTTCCCAATGAGCCGACACCACAACCAGTCCTGTAGGCTCATCCTCCATAACAGCCTTGCCAAAGTGCTGCCATGCTTTATATGGTTCTGAGGTGGTTTCGAACATTGTAGGGGGACCCTGAGTTTGTCGTGTCAGTTCTTAGCGGACATCAACATGATCACAATTACGCCATGAGATAGGAAGTACACCTGACCTCGCTTGACCGGCTCTTCTCCCTTGATACCAACCATTGTGAAGGAAGGAATGCTGAGATCTTCTGACTAACGTATCAAGCACTGTAGAAGTAAGAAAGGGAACGGTTGAAGTGGAGCTTAGATTTCGGAAGGAAAAGGTTCAGGAGATGATGGGATCTGATGATGATAGCGGATGCGGTCGTGTTGAGTGATGCGGCGAAATGGACGGTAGCATGAGTGAAGACAGAGCGTGAGCTTGTCTCCTTCGAAGATTCATACCACCTTTATAGTCACATGGGGTCAATATGGACCATTATCGATTCCCTCGCCTGACAAATCATTTCTCCAGCCAGTCGATTTTGTTAGCCTGGAGAAGTCCTGCACGTGATCCAGCGAATCCGATGATGAAGCAACGCTTATGACCGGTGTGAGAAGGATGTATATACAATGCATAGGGAGATTCCACCATGGATGTAACACGAACGCTCATGCACATGCTCAAAATACAGGTTTCTTCGGCAACCCCGCTAGACCCCGCTTGATAGCATCCTCCCTCGCTTTCGCTTTAGGGTCTTCATGAGGTGGTGAGGCTGTTGTGGTGATAGCTGGTCGAGGTGGAAGTTTCCTTTCGGGTGTCAGAATCGACAACCGGGATGGCGATGCGGGATCCGCTATTGCGGTCTCGTTGGAACCAGAAGCCCCCGCTGCGATCGCCCTCGCTCTAGGGTCTTCAGGTCGTCGTACAGCGGTCACTACGGATGGTCGAGGTCCAGGACAAAGTCTCGTTTCAGATGTAGGCATCAGCGACCGTGATGGTGATGCAGAAGTTCTAATTGCAGTATCGGTAGGAACCGAGCCGCCCGCTCCATTGGCAGGAGAAGCCGCCCCGATCTCTTCGACAACCCGCTCTTCCATGCTGCGATCCCGCAAGTCCGCTTGAATCTCGTTCTCCAGATCGTCCGCCGCTCTCTCGCCCTCTTCCTGTCCCAATTCCTCTTCTTCATACATTTCGACATCATTGTCACCTCCCTCTGGCATAGGTGAGGCAGTATCGGATTCTGAATGCGCCCTTTGACCTGGTACGTAGTCCTCGTCGGCGGGTTTCCGCTTCGCCATCGAAGCGAGCTTAGTTTCCATTGCAGCTATTTGAGCGGAAGCGCTGAGCAATCAATCATCACTCTGCAAATATCAGCGGAAAAGGTCGCCTCACCTTTGCGGTCGGCGTTTGCCCTTCAAGAGGGAGAGAGTCGTAGTCTTCGGTGCTTCAGTAGGACGTCGCCCTCGTGTCGGCGGAGGCAGGTCGCTTGGAGGAGCCTGCACCGTATAAGCATACCTTGAGAGGACATTGGGTAAAAGCTCACAGAATTCGCATAAGTCACCACAAGCTTTCTTCCCCTCAACAGCCGATCGTGTAGCTTGACCATGGCTTTCAACGCGTCCTTGGGGAAGAAATGAAAAAGGCCCCACAGACGTCAGCACTTATTCACCGTTGAATCCTGATTCCAACTCACGTCTTTGATTGAGAACTCCACAAATGCAAAGCCACGGGGCTTACCCTTCAGGACACCGGTCTTGTGGAACATAAAGTCGAGTTTGGTGATTTTACCGTATTTTTGGAAGATCTGGATGAGGGTAAACTCGTCGACTGTCGGGGAGAGGTTACCGACGTAAAGTCGGTCGGGTTTGCCGGCTGCTGACGAGGAGGAGGAAGATGCATTGGCGGACTGCATTATCAAACGAGCGGATCTCGACTCGAACTGGTTGTAAGTGATGGAGACAGACGGGGGAAAGCAAAGGAAAGCATAGAGTTGTTGGTCGTAATTCAATATCACGTGACTGCAATAGATAAGCTGTCAAAGGCTAGGCTGACTTGCACGCCTTATGAGGTGCCTGGGACGTCTCATTCAACTTCGTATTAAACTCCGACTATTAGAAAGCTCAGCTTTGACATAATCTCCCTGCGGAGTCGTTGTCGGACCCATTTCCTCGTTCTTTTCGTTCCTATTCGCACAGATCCGGACGAGTGAGGCGAAAGATGGACTGGTGAGTACAGATTGGACCTTCAGCAATGGTGACACTGATCATCTTCATAGCCTAGACGAGCCGTTGCATCTTCAAATCCTCTGCTCTCTCGCTTCCAACCTGGCCAAGTCATCTCCCGCTTCAAATGGCTCGCAGCAATCCTCAGCAGATGAAGCACAATCGAAAGGCGACCAACTCGATCTGCTACTCAAAGGTCTGCCGGTAGAGCAGAGGTTAGGGTCACATGCTGTCAATGATGACGCTGATGAGGATGAAGGATGGGTAAGCGGTTTGTTTTGAGGAGATCGTCTTTCCTGATGAGCATCATCAGACCGACTACGAGATCAATCATGCTATCTCTTACGTGCACTATATCGCATGCCTCCCATCGACCTCCCCATACCTCTCCCAAGCTCTCCCGAAGCTCAAGTCCCTCCTTCTTGGTCTGATATCACAAGGCTCGGCTGCAGGATCCGACTCTTCGCCCTCATCATCGTCAGGCCAACAAGCTGATACGTCTGCTTCTGGTACCGTCCAACGAGCTCATCTGTGCCAAGGACTGTTGAAGGCTTTAATATGGGTCTCTTGGGCCACTCCGGCGATGAGAGGAGAAATTGGTGACGTCATAAACGGCCTCCTTCGACAAGTAGCTGAGATGATGAGAGAAAGCCGCTCACTGAGTACGTCCAGGAGGTTGGTCGCCCTGCTTACGCGTCCTAGCTTTCCCTCTTGTACTTCTGAGCTCTATTCAATCGACGCTCATTCGCTGTCCGGTACCTTCTATGTCACCTAATTTCCTTCCTGCAGCTCTGTCAGACATACTGTCCATGGCAGCTCCACCCAGTCTCGTCAAGATGGTCCGCCACAACTCCTCCTCGCACTCGACACCAACACATCACATCCATCAGAATTACTTCACAGCTCCTCATCCCACTACACCTGCTGGCGTTGTCATGCTCGTCGCCGAGATCGCCAACCTGCTGCTTGCAGGCAGCTTGTTGCCCGAAAGTCGACCGGAACAGCACCTCTTCGCTCGATCTTACGATCCTCACCAGAGTACCTCCTCATCTGGAGGGGCGAGTACGTCGCATTTGCCAGCCATGCAGATCAGCCAGCTTGTCGAGGAGCCGATTGAGGTGGACGAGCAGCAAAAGCTTTCTTACACAGAGACGAGTCGCAGAGTGGCGGGAGAGGTGGAAACGACAGCCTTAAGGTGGTGGACCGAGCTGTCTGGTGGAGGCATTAACGTGGAAGAGGGGGATCATGGACGGAGAAACAGTCTCTTTAGTATGGGTGGGGGTGCGCAAGATGAGGAGGTCGAATTGGGCGTGACTGTTTTGGTGAGCGATGGATTGACACCATATGGCGAGCTGACCGCCTCGTCACAAGTTTCTCTTAAACAACATCAGCCTGCATCGTCCGGAGCCTGATTCTGCTCACCTCGCACGGCTTCAACTTCTTCTTTCCGAGAACTCGACTGTTTCCGACGCAAGGGTCCTTGAGGCCGCTTTCGTCTGCCTGTCTATGCTGGTACGCAAGTGAGCAGAAGTCACTCACTCTTCGTACCCAGACTGATGACCGAAACAGTCACGCCGAACTAGGCACCTCGATGACCCATCATATCCGTCGCCTTTTCTTGAGCCCGCTTCCCGCTTTCGAAGGTGAGATGGCAGCACTGTGTACGGAAGTACCTCCGGCTGTTGTGGCGGCCTCCAAGTGCCTTGCCATCTGTATCGAGGTGAGCATTAGACTGCTTGACCTTCCTTCGATATTTCTGACCATCTTAAGGTATCATCGAATGATGACCTTATCTCCTCAACCCTCTACTCGCTCCTTAACACCCTTTCACACGGTGGTACGATTTTCTCGGCGGGCTCTGCGTCGATCCGAACCCATTCAGGCTTGATGGGAGAAGGCGACAGGATGACAGCGAAAAGCGCTTTGTCAGGCGGCCGGAAGACCGACGATCAGCGCCGCCTGGTGGCTATGACAGCTGTAGAAGTGGTATCAAGACTGGCCTTGGAGACCAAGAGGGAAGATGTCAGTGGGACTGGTAATGAACAGTACTTAGCTGAAAACGATATCAGATCATACGCCTCAGTGTCTCCTTACTCCTGCAGCGCCTCCGAGGTATCGACCTCCTTACCGAAGCCACCATTGTCACCAATCTGATTCCCCTTGCTCTCGCGAGCTCGAATGCCGACCTCATCGAAATCTACCAGGCCTTCTCCCAGATCTCGCGGTCATCGCACCCCGAAGACCACCGCATGTCATCGAATGCCGTCCTCGCGGCCCAAACGCAACTCGCCAGAGGTCTAGGCACAAGGCTGGACTGTGCCGACGGCTATCTAGTGGAGCTCCTCACACTTTTCGCCGACAAGGGTACTCAAACCCAAATGATCGCGATGGCGCCGGCCGGGTTCGATACCCGTGATAATGAGAAGCTCATGCACCTCAAGGCGGATAGCGAAGCTCGAGTCGCCGATATGAAAGCATGGCTGGCGGCACTGCTCATCCCCATCTCGGCTCTATTGTCGCATTCATCGTATCATCCCAACAAATCCGCTTCGCCAGAGCTGGTGTCACATTTCCGGAATTTATGGTTCCTTTGCGTGGTCTTTGGTCTCAGCGGTCAAGGCGGACGCAAGAGGCTGTCGGAGCACGAGGCGAATGCTTTGGGTATCATTGCCGAGAAGACTCCGACACTTGTGCTGGAAAGCGCAAATGACTATGTCGCAAGCGACCTAGAGTACAACTCTATCCTTCGTAAGGACTTCTCCGCTTCGGTGAGCATTCTAGTAAACGAAGAGGAAGCTGACTTGTCTTAGATCCAGCAACAGCAACGTACCATCCTGACCGCTTTACTCCCTAATCAGCGTCATGTCAATGACATACGGATCATGTCCGCCCCTCAAACAATCCTACTTCTCGCAATATACGACCTAGAGGAGACTCGCACGTTGCGATATAGGCCGTCAGGGATTTTGTTCTATTTCTGCAATGAGTCCGTCAACTCTAGTATCCTCGTTAGCTGCCTCGACGCCATATCTCAGAAGGTCTGTCATGTCTTCTTACCTAGTACGTATCTAACCGTCGCGTAGATCTCGGCGATATTCTTGAAGCAGATGAGCCGTCAAGTTGTCATCCATTCCTTGCCGCCCGTCGTGGCCGACGAAGTCTGCAAGATTCTTGTCGGATGCACACACCGCTTCCGAAAGGTTCGCGAAACAGCTCTTAACTACGCTCGACAGATCATCGAGACCTTCTCCGCGCTACTGTGCGATCGACAAGTCGTCTTCACGCTGTTGGAGATCCTAACCTTATTGAGGCGAAGCTGCGAGCTGCAGTACACCGATGAGGTGAGTCGAGACCGGCATGGTCGTTCCGTTGTCGCTGACCCAGGCAGTATTCACCGGTGTACGAGTTCACTTCGGACAAGATGCAACTGACGCTTCGACTCACCGATGATTATGCGGTCCGGAATGAAATGACATCGCAGCTGTACAATGTCGCTAAGAACTGGTTGACCCTTGCTATCTCTCGCGCTCCAATTGAGGTTCAGTCGATTCTACAGGTGAGTTAGGGTCAGTGATCCAGCAGCTATTTTGACATGAATCCGCAGTCTTACCTGAATGAGTCTCGGGATGTCTTGCTCATCGATTCCGTTGAGATGGGTGCTGGATTGGCGCTGTACTTCTCCAAGGCGATCTCGAGATTAGACCGTCAAGAAAGTGCGTCTCGAGTCTATTCAGCGATGTGCAGCTTACTCGTGCCCCCGCCAGCTATCATGCCGAATATCGGGGGCTGGCCGTCAGACAGCTCGAATCTTGTCGCCTCCCAAGTCGCGGCGAAGAACTACTATACCGGCGAATTAAGCGGTGCACGCCTTATTCTTGGTCAAGGTGCGTGTCATGAAGATCATCGTCACTGCTGACATCGTATCCAGGCTTGCAGAATTTGCAGAAGGGTTCTCCAACCGAATCATCGATGGCGGAGCTGCTGGCTTTTAAGTCACAAATGGCGGAAGCGGTGTCGAACATCAGGACGAGAACGAAGCCCTTCTCGGTTCCGGAGATCCGGCGCATCCTGCTCCGAGCTGTCTCAGTACTGGTCGCCTCGCCAAGAGTGAGCTGAGTCGATCAGGCATACCCGTTAGCAATACTGATCTAGCCGGTGCGCAGATGGACAGCGACATAGTCCATTATCTGATCGAACTTCCAATGGTTGCTTTCACTCCGTTAGCCATCGCAGCGGGTGTGGACGCCTGGACGTGGCTTCTTCGGCAACGTCCCGGATCGGAAATTCCGGTTATCGGCGAGATCTCTGCGGGGTGGCTTGAGACAATGAGCGCAGGGAAGGGTCTATTCAATACCTCTATGAAGTGAGTCTCGCTGGGTGACCATTGGCAGAACTGATGAGGCATAGCTACCGTGACCCGTTCGCATCGCCAGTCGCCTACTCCCCAAGCGATAAGAAGATCATGGATCTCGAACTGGCGAAAGCTCGTCGGTTGCTCCGGCCGCATCTTTTGCTCGTCCAAGTGCTTTCAAGTCAGTTTCAGGCGGTGAAGTATCGTGAACCGGGTATTATGATCTCTCTGATCCGGTTAATGATGCGCTCTCTTGCTGCGTCGAGGATCATGAGGTGAGCCTTGTCGAGCTCTTGAAGCTGATACCTGTCTAGCACGCATCCACTAGCCCGCGAAGTCCGCTTCTCCCTGCTTCTATTTGGCTTCCAGATCTTGGCGAGTAGTCGGATGGAGGCGCTGTTGGAGCTACGTTTCAGGGATCGCTTGTATCAAGCTGCTTTCTCCTGGTTCTCCGTTCGACCCCAGTGAGTCAGCTTATTGGGTGTCAATGCTGCGAAATAAGAAGCGATTAGGTGGTCTTTCGGAAGTGACCGCATCCAAGTAGGCGCCGAGATCAGGCTCCTTCAGGACTTCCTATCGGCGATCCAGGACGACCACGTTCGAGGCGATCACGCTACTTCCTCCATGACCGATCGCAGTCCTGCATTCATAATCAGAGGTGAGCTGTGTTACGTACAACCTTGTTTTCAAGCTGAATCATCAGGTTCCACATCATTGCATGATTATACCATGCAGCACAGAGATCGCGTTCGCATCCTTCAGCTGCTGGTCGAGAACGAGATTTCGCGCCTCAGCGTTTGGTGCAATGCCGCGAACGATTTTAGCAGAATACAAGCGAATGCTGGTAACTTTGAAAAAGCAGTCTCGCAGGTAAGTTAATGGCTGTATAGTCCGCGGTCACTGATTCGCAGCGACCCCTTAGGAGGAGTGGGGTAAACTGGTTCAAAAGGCGTGGAAACAGTCCCCTCACATGGCGGTACATATGGGCGAGCGGTTCAAGTACCTCAATGTACAGACCGAAATCTCGAGGTTGGTTCGAGCGGATCCAAAAGCTGTCATAGACGTTGCCGAAGCGCTTCATTTCTTGCTGGGTGATAGGCTCGAGCCGGGCGCTCGTAAGGCTCTGAGAGTGAGTGTCGCTGCACTGCAAGCACTATATGGATGCTAATAAGTTCGTAGTGGCTGCCTGTCTGGGCTGCGGTACCGCCAGTTACGGCAATCGTTTACTTTCAACCTCGCTATGGCAACCATCCGCTTATCTTGCAATACGCCATGCGCGTTCTCGAGCAACACCCTGTAGAGTTGACCTTCTTTTTCGTACCACAAGTGGTACAAGCATTGCGTGCGGATGGCTTGGGTGAGCTTCCCGCAATATCTACTGAGGGTTAGCTGATTATATTCAGGCTATGTCGAGCGGTTCATTTTCGAAACTTCCAAGATCTCGCAGCTCTTCTGTCATCAGATCATCTGGAACATGAAGGCAAATACGTACAGAGATGACAATGCGGTAAGCATCCGATCATCTCGCCAAAGATTGCGCCGATGACTTCGCAGGAGGAAGCAGACCCGATGAAACCTTTGCTGGACCGGATGATCGATATGATCGTGGCCGGTTTATCCGGCAGGGCGAAGGCTTTCTACGACCTAGAGTTCACCTTCTTCGATGCCGTCACCTCTATCTCGGGGAAGCTCAAGCCATACATCAAGAAGTCGAAACCTGAGAAGAAGGTAAGCTCGCTCTGCCGGTCATGTAAAGCGGTTCTAACATCGATTTAAGGCAAAGATCGATGAGGAGATGGCTCTAATCAAGCTGTCCGTTGGGGTGTATTTGCCGAGCAACCCGGATGGGGTGGTTGTCGATCTCGATCGGAAGTCCGGTCGACCACTTCAAAGTCACGCGAAGGTAGGATCATCCCACTGAAAGAAGTCCTGAGACACTGACGAGACCCTTAGGCACCCTTCATGGCTACCTTCCGTGTTCAGAAGGAGAAGCTGGATTTGCCTTCGAACGCCTCGATCGAGATCGCCGACGAAGCCAAAATGGTCAAGACCAAGTATGATGTATGGCAATCCGCCATCTTCAAGGTTGGCGACGATTGTCGCCAGGATGTCTTGGCACTTCAGATCATCGCCATGTTCAAGAATGTCTTCACCCAGATCGGCTTGGTGCTATACCTCTACCCATACCGTGTCACCGCTACTGCACCCGGTGTAAGTTTCCAAAAATCGTCAATCCTCAATGCCAGCTGATTCGAGCAGTGTGGTGTCATCGACGTTGTACCAAATGCAACTTCGCGAGACGAGATGGGTCGAGCCAAGATCAACGATCTCGTCTCCTACTTCGTCGACAAGTATGGCGGAATCGATACGGTGCCTTTCCAGAAAGCCAGACTGAACTTTATCCAATCCATGGCGGCGTACTCTGTGGCTTGCTACATCTTGCAGATCAAGGATCGGCATAACGGGAATATCATGATCGATGGGGAAGGGCACATCGTCCACATCGGTGAGTCTACCGCTCGGAGGACATAGATCATATTGACATGCGGCACAGACTTCGGTTTCCTGTTTGATATAGATGAGTGCTGGACTTTAGATTGAGTGTCGTCACGCTGACATCTCTCTTGTCGATCTTACGTCCAGGAGTGAGTTCGTTTCTGGTTTGCTCGAAGAAAGCTGAGTTTGCCAAGGGCGTAAAATTCGAGCCAAACAGCTTCAAGCTCAACCACGAGATGGTCGCTCTGATGGGCGGTCGCGACTCGCAGGGCTACAAGATGTTCACGGAGCTCACCATCAAAGCCTTCCTCGCTATCCGACCACATGCCGATCAACTGTGTGATGCTTGCCACTTGATGCTCGGCACTGAGCTACCTTCGTTCAAAGGAGAGCCGACTATCAAACGTCTGAAGGATAGGTTCCAGCTTCAGCTCGGCGAGCGAGCGGCAGCGGACTACATGATGGGTGTCATTCGGAATGCACATGAGAACATGAGGAGCAACGTTTATGACGGCTTCCAAAAGCTACAGAAGTGGGTGTACATCTGTTCCCATTGGGTCGGTGCTGATCTTTCGTAGCGGTATCCCATACTAAAGGAGCGATATCTGCAGGATCCATTCGTTGTTATGCGTATTAAACAATGGAAGATCTTCCCAGGATGTCATTGCATAAGGGTCTAAGTCAAAGTATAGCATAATCCGATGAAGGATGCAGAACGTGCAGCAGATGGATATGGATCAACGTTCCGATATCAGCTCTACCTCTCATCGGTCTCGCTTGTAGCCGGAAATTTGCGGCAATATCGCTCCGTGACCGAATGATCTGACGTCCCGTGCGCCCCACTATCCTCGTCCCGTGTGAATCGGTCTAGGAATATGTGTCTTGAGCGATAATGCGTCTATGTCTTCTAACATACCGAGCGGCGGAGAACTTGAGAAGGGAGACTATCCCGTCTGGAAGCGAAAGGAAGGAAGAAGGATGAGGACAAGGATAGCAAATCGTGTGGCAAATCGCAAAGTGAACTCCGCGAAGTGGTCGAATCGTACTTTAAGAGACATCATATCTTGCCTCAAAAAGCTTCAAAGCATCAATAAAAGCTCATTCTAAAATCGAAGAAAAGCTCAAAATAGCATCAACTCGCTCGTACCCCTTGATCGGGCTGATGAGTTTGATCCGCCTCGTGTTTTCGTCAACCCGGTCCGCACTGTTCAAATCGCCTCAAGGATGAGCACCTGTTGCATAAACGTGAGTTGTAGAAGTATCCCAAAACCTGATATCGAATCAGCCTTACTACCCATACCACTCGGGAAGGTGCTGCGATTGCGACGGCGACGGCGACGGCGACTGCTGGGGTGATTGCTGTGATGAGCATCTATATTTTTGGGGCGTGAGGGGTGAGTCGGCTTTGATCCGCCTTGTCATCCATCTTCGTCATCAGAACTCTTTCAGCTTATATTCATCTTATGCTTGCCCCAGGTTATCCCGTCCCAGTCCATTATCCTCTGCCCATCGTGGTCCAGCCCATCCCCTTTGAATCACCCATCATCCACGTCACACACACTCATCAAGTCTCAGCCCCCGCAGTATCATTCACCTACCCAATTGCTCCCGACGTACCCGTGGCCAGGCCGTGTAGTCGACGACACTCCTCATCAGAACAGCACCATCAACCCCGAGACTTCCCATCGTCTCAACGACGACGATCTGCGCCCAAGCAAGCTTACCACGGTACCGACATTGATCGGAAAGTGCAACAGCCGGCCAGGCGGAACACATCAGACACATCACCCCCAACGCTCCCTAAGCCTAAGGGCTCTCGAAGCTCACCCGGTCCTCATCAAGATTCTCAATCACGGAACCTGTCAGAACACCACCATCGGAAACGACACGGATCAACTAATCACAGTCCCGCTCTGGAACCTTCGAACGGACGACATGGACGGGACAACCTCAGACCGTCAATCTCTCAGTCCCGATCGCACTCGCAGGAGCATCTTTCTCCAAAATCCAGGACTCGCTCGCATTCCTTCCAGTGATCATACAAATCCTCCATCCCGCTTCGATGCTCGCCACAGATCAGCCGCACACACCCCCAGCCCTAGACGGGGGCGTCGGCTCTCGTACAGCGAGCCTGCCCATGCCATCACCAAGAGTGAGAAGGGAGCTTCATCGGAAGAAGGCAAGCGAGACTCGTTATATCGCCGTGTGCCGAGGCCCCATCCTTCCTCCAGACTCCGAGATCGTCATAGCCTTACCTCTCTGCGATCACACGTATCATTCCAATCAGTCGGCAGCGAAGATATGGAGCAATACCTTGAGGGTTCGGGCAGAGTAAATGATGCCATATCGATAGACCCTTGCGAGCCTCACTTCGGCTCATCGAGAGGGATTGGTCCAGCAGGCGATGCGATCGAGGTGATCGGGTTAGGCAGGAAGGAGCCGAGACATCGAAAGTTTTCCGCGGAGATGCTCAAGCCTGCTCTTCGTGGCTCCTCTTGGCGGCTTGGCTCAACCAGCTTCTCCAAGCCCTCATCTTCAACCTCCGTTAGAGGCAGAGATAAGCCTCTTCCACCTAGGCCGGCATCGCTTTTCCCACCCGTCACCGACCGCTCGGCTCGAGGTCGAGCTCGACATGCTTCCGACCAGCGTCTACCGAGTCGTCATCCCGTAGACGACATTGCCACATCCCTCTTACGACCGATTAGTGAATATCGGCGGCTCAGCATTAGCTCGTTCTTCTCTTCCCTCTCATTGGGTCCGTCATTTTCAGCCTCCAGAGATTCTCAGAGGCCACCCAGCTCGTTCGGCAGGCTCAAGGACGGTGAGCATACCAGATCGTCGAATGACTACCGAGGTGGCGAGTCTGAGAAAGCCAGCCTAGGCAATTCCATTTGGAAGGTTGGGTGAGGGTTTGTGATGCCTTGGTTGTAGCGATAGAGTGGATATAAACGCCTTGTGATCTGAGCCGGTGCACCAAGTAATGAAAGTTGTATATATCAACGATGGTCTTATTATTTGTCGTGCGAGCCTCGTAGAAGGGGTTCGAACGCAGAGAAGTATAGGACTTCGCTAAGCCATCCCAAAAAGCTTTCCGAGCTCCCTTGAAGGCGGGAGCTCCCCATGTCCACTCCGTTTACTGCTCTGTGAATCAGCCCTGTCGACAAAGTTATATGAGCAACGTGATGCACTGCTCTCTCAAGGACTCTATTTCCTTCCACTCATCCATCCGCCTGATGACTTGCGCCAACACGCTTGCAGTTGGCCTGCGCCTCGATCCGTCAAAAGCGAAGCGATCAAGACAGCACCATGTCCATTACACCACCATCGCCGAACTTCTCCCCTCTCTCCCCTATCGTCTCCCTCCACGATCCCAGCTCTCCATCATCAGACGCATCCCTCCTAGTGATCTGTACATGGTTTGCCGCCTCACCCCGCTTAATCACGAAATACACCTCAACCTACCTCACCGAATACCCTTCCTCCCGAATCCTCCCCATCACCTCAACCATAACCGATTTCTTCTTCACCCCAACGTCCAAACTCAACTCGAAACTCCAAACCGCTCTTGACGTCCTCCTCACAGCGGAAACGAACGAATCAAATAACATCCGGATTCGCAATCTTTTCGAACGGAGGAACCAATTCAGCATGTCATCTCGCTCGACTTTATTCAGCTCGGACTGGTAAACCTTTATCGGTGAGAGGGATGATACTTGATTCAGCGCCTGGGAATTCAGACTTGATCCCATCCCATCGAGCGACCTTCCTCGCTTTACCTCGATCCATGAAATCCGGGTTACTATATTATCCCGTTTGGGTGCTTGTTTGGTTGGATGAACTTCATCCTAATCTTCGGAAGGTCATGGCTTATCGGCTCTAAAGAACCCTGTGGAGAAAGCCAACAAAGATCCGAACGACGAAAGTATATTCGACCAGTCCAATTCGAAGGGGTCGTATATATAAAGTGAGGAGGATCAGATCGTTCCGTTCAGAAGTGTGGGTCAGTATGCGAGGGAAGCGAAGAAGTTGGGTTGGGATGTCAAGGAGGAGAGGTTGCGTGGTGGGAGGCATGTGGCTCATGCTGTTGTCGATTCGGGGAGGTATTGAGGTTCGATGAGGGAGTGTTTCGAGTAGGAAGGGGTGAGTAATGAGTTTTTGCAGTGGGGAGCCGGAGAACATATATGAATTAAGTTAGAGTACGGTTTTACGGTAAGTTATGGCATTTTAAAAATCGCTGCTGTGGATTTCGCAACCTATTGCTTCGTTTCTCACGCGAATTTGTGAACAGTGACAAGAAGGCAATGTGATTTCGCTGTGCATGTAAGGATCGATGCATAGTACATTGACCCCCATCGGAGACTTGAAGAAAACGGAAATGATTACCAGTTTCAATAAAGACAGACACCTGCTCGCTTCCCTCCTCCCAATCTCCCACTCCGAGAGACGCTCCTCTCACCCTCGGTCACTGTTACTTCCCTTCTGTCCCTCTACAGAACGTATATGAAGAGGGGATTCCTGTCACCGGGTTTTTAAGCCTGATACACTGAAAATCGCGAATGGACTCACTCGAAATCCGTCATGTCATCAAAAGCCTTCTCATACAACCTCGTCTCATCAAACCCACTGTTCCTTAACATCTCCGTCAATTGCCTCTTATAAACCTCGGCCTCCTCGAGGGTCATGATCGACATATCCTTGATATCGCCAGGAAGACCCATTGAGACCCGACGTTGGGCTTGTTTGTTGTTTAGCCGGTTGAGCCAGAATCCCATGAAGAGGACTGTGCCGCATAGGACTGTCCAACATCCGATGTCGACGTAGAGACCGGTACGGTAGACTGGTGCTTGTTGGGCTAGGTAGACTTGAGGACCGACGATCTATAAAGCGAGCACACGAAGCATTAGCGAGCGTACCTTGTCCGTAGTCAGGAAGCAAATTCACGTTACCGGTACACTGGGCTACGAAGAGGGTGGCGGTGGTGACCACTCGCTTAGTAGTTCCTGCGGCGTTAAGGTTCGACCAAGCGTAGAGAAGAGGTTGAAGGCAAGTGTAAACGTAGCAGACGTAATAAGCCGCGAGGAGACCACCAGGTTCCTTCCTGTTGACCTTGACGAGAGCGGCCGCACCAGCGATCGCGGGGATGGTCATAGCAGCGATGAAAGGGAACCGAAGCTTGAATCGGTTCTGAGCGAAGATGTTTATCCCGATGAAGAGAATACCGATGACACCCGTCGGGATCTGCATGAGGATGGTGGTGAACGAGTTGAATCCGAAACCTTTGGTGATAAGACCTCCGAAAGTACCAATACCGCCTGAAGGGCAGGAGACGCAGAAGAACATGAGGAACCAGAGGTACGTCTTGAGGTCTCGGAAGGCTTCGAACAATTGTGGCCAATTGAATTTGGATACTTTTGTACCGGTATTGTTCTCCCTCAGTAGCTCGAGGGCGATCAACCGATCATCGCCGTTCCTCAGGAACCTCGCGGTAGTCGGTGAGTTGGGTAGAAGCCAAAAGACGACAGGAGCGAAGAAGACGGTGAAAGCGCCCATGAAGAGGAAGATCCCTTGATACGCCTCGAGGTGACTGTGACGTTCCGTACCGACATGACCGATCCCATATGAGATCAATGGACCGAAGATCGCCGCGCAGGAATTGGCGATCTGGTAAGAGATGTTTCGGTAAGATTGTTCTCGTCGGGTGTACCACATCTGTGTGATGAAGATGAATGCAGGGAGGATGGTTGCCTCGAAGATTCCGAGGAAGATTCGGCAGACGAGTAGGGCGTGGAAATCTTTTGCGGCGGCTGTGCAAATGGTGACGATACCCCAGGATGTCATATTGAATACGACCCAGTATTTCACTTAAAAAAGTCCCTCTCACTCCTGCTCACTCGAGGCTGTGAAAAATCACTTACCAGGGAAGACGATTAGCGCGTAGGAAGAGAGAGGCTGGAAGATAAGTTGCGAGAAGTACCTGACATAACGGATGAGCGTCCGAAGGGCAAGTGGCAAGAAGGTGAACCTGCCCGACAGAAGAGAGCCAAGAGTACTGTGTCCCGTGCAAACCCGTCTGCGTCTGAAGATCAAAGACGGAAGCCCAACTAAGCGAAGATTTATCCATCTTCCATCAGCCACGTCCCGGCTATCTATCAACTCACTTGTTGGATGAAATATGTTAAACACATCGGTACGCAGACGTAGAAATCGATCTTTCGGAGAAGTCTCTTTCTCTCTTGAGCGGAGTAATTGACCTGTCCACCAGCGGCTTCGAGGATCTTGGCGGCTTGATCTTCCTCGCCTTCGAGACCGTGGCGGTGAAGCTCTTTGACCGCTCCAGCATCGAGGTTTGGGGCGCTATGCTCGACATGCTCGGAAACGAAAACGTCCTGTTTGCCATCGATGTCTGCCATCGTGAACCAATCGTTTGCGGGTCGAGTGATGGTGTTATGAGGGAGCGAAAAAGAATGGGCCCGAGCATTCCTTTCCCGCGCGCGAAGTTCAACCTATTCCCCTTGTTGCCCGGCTTTGGCGGCCCGGGGGTTTGCGGGGACCACCGGTACGGGGCAACAGGTCCGGAGAACACCGAAGCGGTCCGTTAAGCGGTCCGTCGGAGCGAGGGCGGCCATTTCTCTTACTACAGGGGTGTCACGAATGGAGGAGCTAACGCCGAAACCCGGTCAGCGTGGCAAATCACTCTCCTCTGACTTTTCGACCTCCATATGGATCCATGTCCTGATATCTAGACCCAATGCATAGGTACAGCCCTCTACTCTCC